>Ga0182016_10000009_pt1 | contig 218500 bp, 177 predicted proteins | sample 712S2MmetaG_FD_120491 | JGI IMG/M metagenome (GOLD analysis project Ga0182016, IMG submission 120491) | Permafrost microbial communities from Stordalen Mire, Sweden - 712S2M metaG | ecosystem: Environmental > Terrestrial > Soil > Wetlands > Permafrost | place: Sweden: Stordalen | collected... | reverse complement strand
GAGCATTAAGGGTACAGGCGATTACAACGGGGATGGGAAAGCCGATGTCCTGTGGCAGAACAGCAGCGGCGAGGTCTACGTGTGGGAGATGAATGGGCTCACGATTACCGGCCAGGGGAGTCCGGGTACCGCTTCCTCTCCCTGGCAGATAGCCACCTTAGCTCCGTAAGAATTGTTGACCGGAAGAAGTTATTCCGGCAGCGCGTACTGGCCATCAACATGGAACTTGCCCGTGGCAACCGGCGCTGCCGTATCTGGCTGCCCGCCGCCAATGCTGATCGTGTAATCTCCTTGTGCGATGATCGGATTCCCATCCTCGGTCACCATCTCCATGTCGCGGGGCTTCAGGTCGAAGTGCACCTTCTGACTGGCGCCGGCGTCGAGATGCACGCGCTCGAATCCGCGAAGCGCGATCCGCGGCGCTCCCTTGACATCCGGGAACTTCAAATAGAGCTGAACGACCTCGTCGCCGGCCAGCTTGCCGGTGTTTGTCACGGTTACATCCGCAGTGACGGGCTGTCCGGCAGCAACGGCCTGGGTCGGAACACTAAGATCGCTGTAACTGAACGTCGTATAGCTCAGTCCGTACCCAAACGGGTAAAGCGGCTTACCCGTAAAGTAGCGATAGGTACGATTCGCCATGCCGTAATCCTCGAAGTTCGGTAACTGATCCACGCCTGTGTAGAACGTGACCGGCAGCCTGCCCGCAGGATTGTTTTTGCCGCTCAGCGTCTCGGCAACGGCGGCTCCGCCCTCTTCGCCGGGGTACCAGGCCTCCACGATGGCGTTGGCATGCTGGTTGATCCAGTTCACGGCCAGGGCGCTGCCGTTCACCAAGACAACTGCCAGCGGCTTGCCCGTAGCCGCCACTGCTTCCACCAGATCTTCTTCAGGCTGCGGCAGGTCGATGCTGGTGCGGTCTCCGCCGAGGAAGCCCGGTTCGCTGATGGGCATCTCCTCGCCTTCGAGCTGGCTGGTGATGCCCACAACCGCGATAACGGCATCGGCGGACCTGGCTGCTGCGATCGCCTCGGACGAGACACCGGCCTGCACCTTGTTCCAGATCAGCTCCGCGTGCGGCTTGCTGTTCTGTGTGCCATAGGTCATGTTGATGGTCGCTTTGCGGCCCTTCTCCAGGTGAACGCGGCCCACGCCGGAGGACATCGCTTCGCCCCCGCCGAATGCCGCTGCCACCTGCTTGTCATCCACGGTGAGCCGGCAGAACCCACGGCAGCGAACGCCGAGTTGATATTCACCGGATTCAGCGGGAGTCAGCGTGCCCGTCCATTGCACGCCGTATGCCTTCTTCCCGGCAACTTCCGTGGGCAGATTGCTCTCGGTCAGGTTCACGTTCGTTTCAGTGCGCGTTAGGATCGGCGCGGTCTTCGAACCGGGAGACATGCGGCCTTCGCTGTATTCAGCTTTGAGGCCGGGTCTGCCGTCGGGAGTGGTTAACAGCGCGTCGGGCACCGGTTTTCCATCCGTGCGCAGAAACTGCGTTCCTGGAACATAAGTGATGGTTGCATTGGGAAACTCAGCATGCAGGCCGTCGAGAACGGAGACGATGTGCGTTGGCTGGCCGGCGTAGTTGCCGATCAGGGGCCGCGTCTGATCTGCCAGTGGACCGACGACCGCAATCTTCCTGATCTCGGGTTTGAGCGGGAGGATTCCGTCATTTTTGAGCAGCACCATGGACTCGTTGGCCAGCTTGCGTGCATGGGCGCGGTGTGCGTCGCTATCGAGCTCCTTCTCATCGATCTTCGCGTACGGAACCATGTCAGCGGGATCGAACATGCCGAGCTTGATGCGCGCGGTGAAGAGGCGGATGAGCGCGGTGTCGAGCACGTGCTCCGGGAGGTATCCCTGCTGCACGGCGTCGGTGTAGGCCTTTTCTACTGGTTCTCCGAAACGAGAAGTGAAGGTGACGCACTCGTTATCCATGCCGCGCATGACGGAGATTGCGGCGCCCTGGGCCTGCGTAGGGCGATAGCGATGATTGGCCGCAACGTCGCGAACCGCGTCGCAATCGGAGACAACGTAGCCCTGGAAGCCCCATTTTCCGCGAAGCTGATCCTGAAGCAGGTACTGGTTGGCGCAGGCAGGCTCGCCGTTAATGGCGTTGTAAGCGCACATTACGGATCCCGCCTTGCCGTCGACCACGGCGGCGCGGAAGGCGGGCTCGTAGGTGTCCACTTCGTCGTGCCTGCTCACGTCGACATCTGCGAAATGACGGGTTGGCTCAGGTCCACTGTGCACGGCGAAGTGCTTGGGCGTGGCGATTGCGAGGTAGTACCGGGGGTCATCGCCCTGGAGGCCGGTGACGTAGGCGACGCCCATGCGGCCGGTGAGGAACGGGTCCTCGCCGTATGTCTCCTGCCCGCGGCCCCATCGCGGATCGCGGAAGATATTGAGGTTGGGCGACCAGAAGTCGAGGCCACCCATGATGCCGGTGTGTCCTTCGCGTTGGTTCTGCACGTGCTTGATACGGCCTTCGATGCCGATTTGCCCGGCCATGGTATGGATGCCGGGTGCATCGAAAGTCGCTGCCAGGCCGACCGGCTCGGGATATTCCGTCACGCCCTGGTTGATGACGCCATGCAGAGCCTCACTCCACCACTGATAAGCGGGAACGTTGAGCCGGGGAACGGCGGCCGAGTTGTTTTGCATCTGCGTCGCTTTTTCGGCGAGCGTCATGCGATCGACCAGGTCGGTGGCCCGCTGCTCGGGGGATAGCTGCGGATTCAGGTAAGGAAGATTTGTGGCTTCCTGAGCAACTGAAGTGTGTGGCGCTATGGCAAACAGGAGTGCTCCGCTGCAGGCGGCAATGCATTCGATGATTCTTGTCACGCGAGTTCTCATACTTTACTTCCTCTTCAAAGTGAGTTTCAGCAAGCCTAATCGAAAGTTTAGCGGTAACGATCCCATGGCCGGCAACTTTCGCATGCTCAGGAGCGGCGCAACTCTGGAATTAAGCGATTTATATGTGTTGCTGGGGCACCTGGGGAGTTCGTTATAGTCGAGAGTTCCGCGGACCTCAGCAACAAGCGGACGTGGACCCTCCTGGGAGGCAATTCCAAGGAGGTACTCAGAGCCGAGTGGCACTTCCGCACGCCCTGGCTGAAACCAACTGCTCAACAACGGCAACTGCTTGTTACGCATGCCGCCGTAACATCGAGCCTCGTTTTCAGTGGATCCTTCTCGGCTACTCGACCGTTTTCGACGAAATCCATCAGCATGCTGGTTGCGGTCGTGTACCTTGGCCAGACCGGTGTGTTGCTCGTGCCCGGATCGCCGGTCCTGGCGAATGACACCCTGTAATTCAGCATCGCCTGCGCGATCTTTCTCTAACATCTCGAGACATGTATGACATAGTTCAAGGTGCGGCGGACCTACTGCCGGGAGAAGGACTGACGGCTCTCCTTTTACCGGGCCGTCAGGATTTCCGCCTGCTTCGCGCCCAGCGATAGCGTCAGTTTCGACCCGTCTGCCCGCACTTCGCCCGACCCGCCGACAGCGGCCGTGAAGGCGGTGCAACCCTCGAGGGCGGTGCGATGAAGATCGACCCGCACCTCCCGAGGCTGGTCCGCCGCATTGACGGCAACCAGGTAATGCTCGCCCCCGCCCGCTATGCATCCCTTTTGCAGATCGGAGGTGCGAACAAAGACGAAGGCGGTGTCATCATAGGAGAGATCCTGCTGCTGACCCGTTGCAAGGGCCGGATGATGCAGCCGGAACTGCAGCAGCGACGCGAGCCAGTCGTGAACCTCCGCCTGTTCCGGCGTTCGGGCGGAGGCGGTGAAGGCGTCCTCCTTGTCTCCCGGAAAGCCACCGGGAAAGTCGTGCCGGTTGTCAGGATCTTCGCCGCCCCGCATCGCGATTTCGTCGCCGGAATAAATCTGCGGCATCCCGCGCAGGGTTGCGAGAAGCGCGAAGCCAAGCTTGAGGTCGGACAGGCTCACGCCAGGCTGACTGAGAAAGCGGACCGTGTCGTGGTTACCGAGAAAAATAACCAGCCGTTCGGGATGCGGATAAAGCCAGTCATCGCGCAGGATATCCTCAAGGCCCGCCAGGCCGTCTTGCCCCTTGGTCGCCGCAGTTCCCCCCTGAGGCGAGAGCGCCCTGCGCAATGCGAAGTACGTCGGAAAGTCGAACGGGGTTGAAAGGCCGGTGTCGATGCCCTCGCGTACCGCCCCTCCGGCGAAAAAGGAGGTCGTGACGGGATTGGGATTGAAGATTTCGCCAACTGTAGTTAGCTTCGGGTAGAGCCCTTGTAACTCCTCATTAAGAGCCTGCCAGAACGCGCGGCCGACATAAGGGAAAGTATCGTACCGAAGGCCATCGGCGCCGGTGGTCTCGATCCACCAGATCACATTCTGAATAAGGTACTGCTGGACGCGAGGGTTTTCCTGATTGAGATCGGGCAGAACATTGGCGAACCAGCCCTCCGTGACATCGCGCCACTGCTCCCAGGTGGAGTGCGGATCGATGACCGCCTGGAATCTGTCGCTGGCGATACGGTGATCCGCGCGGGTGCCGTGAAACCAGTCGGGCATGGGCGGATCGGCGGCCCATGGATGAGCCGCGCCAAGGTGATTGGGAACAGTATCGAGGACTAACTTCATTTGCCGACGATGTAATGAGGCCGACAATTGCTGCAGGTCGGCGAGGGAGCCGAAGTGCGGATCGGTCCGGTAGAGGTCGGTGGCGCTGTAACCGTGATAAGCCTGGGTGGCTCCGTCGTTGTCGTAAACCGGCGTGGTCCACAGCGTGGTAATGCCGAGTTGCTGCAGGTAGTCCAGGTGCTGCTCGATGCCGCGAAAGTCCCCGCCATGCCAGCCCCGCGGCAGGTCTCTTTCAGAAGGCTGCGGATCATTCGCCGGATCGCCATCGGCAAAGCGGTCGGTCATAATGAGATACATAACGTCTGTAGCGGAAAAGCCTGCGTGCGGCGCGGGGGCGCGGCGAGCCAAACGAAATGGCACGAATACGGCACCGCCTGGGGTGGTGATGCGAATGCGGATGGACTGCGGCGCCAAGTTTTTGACCGCGAGCCAGACAAAGGCATAGTGGCCATTGGCCGAAATATCCGATCGGGTGACCGATACGGCGTGGCCGGCGATGGCGAACTTCGCTTCACTGAGACCGGCGCCATGGAGAAGGAGCATGGGTGACGGTAAGTCGACCCACCAGTTCGGCGGATCGACTTTGTCGACGCAGGGAGGCGCTGTAACCTGTGTCTCGATGCAAGCGGGGAGCGCACCAGCAGCGCCGGGGACGGTTGCCGCTGTTGCCGATCCAGCGCAGGCGAGCAAAAGCGCAACAAGAGCCAGCAGCCCCCCGGAGCCGATCATGGAGTTACCTTTCGATGGTACGGGTTAGGTTTCGCAATGATGCCGGTAAGTCGGCGCCACGGCTGGAGGACAGCCGTGGCGTGGTGGATCAATGGGTTTAGAAAGTGATGCGCAGGGCTAGCTCAAGCTCGCGCTCGCTGGCCTGGCGGAGACTTTGCCCGATCTTACCCAGGCCCGTTGGCGTACCGCTCACCAGATAGTCGCTGATGTTGGTATCGTTCGCTCCCTGGAACTGCGGATGATTGAAGAGGTTATAGGCCTGCGCACGGAAATCGGGCTTTACGCGATCCCCGATGGAAAAGACCTTGTGCAGGGCCAGATCGACTGAGTCGTAACCTGGGCCGTAGAACTCATTGCGGGAAACGGTTCCGGGACGGAAATAGATGCCGGCTGAGTTTGTAGGAGGTAGAGCGAACGCGGCCGCGTTAAACAGGTATACCTGGCCGTCTTTCTTCGTTGTTCCAAAGTGCGGGTCTCCCACCAGATCGGGGCGGCTGAAGACGCCGCCGGCCGAATCATTGACGGTGAGATCCACTGGCGTGCCGGTTCCGAGATAGATGAACGGATCAAGTTCCCAGCCTCCGACGGCTTCATCGAGGGCGCGGTTCATGTTGGTGCCGAACTGGCGTCCGCGACCAAAGGGCAGGTCCCAGATGCCGGCGAAGGTACCGGCGTGGCGCTGGTCGTCACCCGTGTTGCCGCGGTTGAGATCGAAGCGCGGCCCGGTTGCGTCGGTATAGATGCTACCGGTGCCACCGGTTGGCGAAAAGGGTCCGGTCGAGTCATCGGTTGCATGAGACCAGGTGTAGGTCGCAATCAACTGCAGGCCATTGGACATGCGGCGCTCCACTTTGGTCTGCAAGCCGTAGTAATGGCCGGTGCCGTTATCTTCGTTCAAAGTGACGCCGAGCCCGCGATTGGTGGTGACACCCGTTCCGCTATCGAAGAACTGGAAGCCAGTCCCAAGTTGCGGAGCGGTGTAATTGACGCTATTGAAGAGATGGTCCTGCTTGGTGCCCATCCCCGCCACGGTCAGGACCGTTTGCTTATCGAGTTGCCGCTGGATGCTGATCGAATACTCCTGCAACATGGAGTTTTTGTTGTCTTTGGGGTAGGAGATTGCCGCGACATTCGTGGGATCGGCTTCGTTAACCGTGAAGTTCGCCGACGGCAGAGGATTCGTCGCATCGGTATTCAGATTGTCCGGTGGAGTCTTGATCGTGTTCTGCCCAGTGAACGTAACCCGATAGCCCTGATTGCTGGGGTACGAGGATGCGCCGTTGAAATCAGGGTTATCAGAGAGCTGGTTACCGACGCCGCCGCGGTCATGGAAGTAGAAGATTCCATACCCGCCACGGAGGGCTGTCTTTCCATCACCGAAAATGTCGTAGGCGAAGCCTAAACGCGGACCCACGTCTCCCCAGTTAGTATTGATAAGGCTGCGCGAGTTTCCTCCCACTCCGGCGACCAGCAATCTCCCCGAACCTATGTCGAAGTTGGACTGCCGGTTGTCTTCTTCATAGGGCCATGTAATCACGTCGTAGCGAAGTCCCAGATTCAGAGTCAGGCGGGGAGTGACCTTCCAGTCGTCTTCGCCGAAGAATCCGTTTTCGAAATTTCGCGTGTGATAGTAGCCCAGAGGATTGGCAATCGAGTAGTTGTCGACGAAGGCCGCGAGTAATTCGGAGACCTCGTAGCCGGTATAGTCGGCGCCGTTACCCGCGATGTTGAAGAATCCCTTCGAACGGTAGTCGCCCTGAAAGAAATCCACTTCGCGGAAGATAATATTCGCGCCGTACTTAAAGTTGTGCTTGCCGTGCGTCCAACTCACTGTGTCGAGCCATTGGAACGCGTGTTGGGGAACCTCGTACGGACCGCCATCACCGGTGTAGCCGATTTCGCCGTCATTACCACCGATGAGCGCTCCGCCGCCCAGCAGGGAATTGCGATTGGCGTTCTGGATGCCCAAATTTGCAGAGAACGGAACTCCTTCATAAGGATTGATGTAGCTATAGAAGGGGCGCTGGTAGCCGAAGCGAAAGTCGTTAACGGCATTCGCGCCAAAAATATGGGTCCAGCCCCCGGCCACGCCGCGCGGGTGGGTATTGTTGTCGCCAGAGCCGAATCCGGAGGGCAGACCGGCATAGCGAGTGTCTTTCGTATCGTTGTCCATCTGGTAGCTGTAACGAGCGAAGAGCAAATCCTTCGCGCTGGCGTTCCAGTCCAGGCGGATGTCGAAGTCGTTGTAACGCTTGGTATCGAACTGCTCGCGGCCATAGTTATTCAGCACGTTGGTGCTGGTGTGATTGGCGGCTGGAAAAGCGTTGAGATAATTGACGGCGGCTTTATTCAGCCGGGCAGCCGGAATAACGTTAGGAGAGCCGATAACCGCTCCCCCCGCACTTAGCCCAAATTGCGCGCAGGTGGTCGGATCAAAAATCGCGCCACTGTCCAGACTCGCATCGAGCTGCGCGGTGGTGGTGTAGCTACCGTGAAATCCAAGGAAAGCCGCGCACCCGGTGGGGCTGTAAGCGCTACCTCCGGAGACAGTGGGCACGACCGTCAATCCTTCACCGAGTAAGTCGGAGAAGTCGCCGGTGCGCATCTTGGCCGTCGGAACAGTGGACACGTAAAAGTCAAGCGGCAGAGCCTGGCGCAGACCCTGATAGTCGCCGAAGATGAACAGCTTGTCTTTGATGATGGGACCACCGAGGGTAAAGCCGAACTGATCGCGGTGAGAGTTGGTCGGAGTTCCGCCAAAGTAGTTGGGATTGGCGCCCCACACGCTGTCGCGATAGAAGGCGAAAGCTGAGCCGTGGATGGTGTTCGTGCCGGATTTGGTGGAGGTTTCGATGATGGTGCCGCCGGCGCGCCCGAATTCGGCGGGCGCAAGTCCCACAATGGCGCGAAACTCCGATGTGGCCTCGATGGCCGGCCAGACGTTAATACCGTTGGCGAGCGATTCGTTGTCGTCTACTCCATCGAGGAGATAGTTGTTGGCCTGCGGGCGAATGCCGTTCGCCGATAAAGCAATCCCGCCGGTATCGCCGTAACGAAGCTGTTCGGCGTTACCGCCGGTTCCCTGGAGGATGCCGCCATAGGCGCCACGCGTGACTCCGGGAGCCAGCAGCGCGAGCTGGCTGAAGTTGCGGCCGTTCAGCGGCAGGTCGACGAGCTGCCGGTCATTGATGACCGTCGACAGGGACGAGTCGGCGGTTTGAACCAGCGGAGCCGCTCCGGTGACCTCGACGGTGGTGCTGGCCGAGCCGGCTTTCAGTTTGAAGTTGAGGGCCTGAACCTGCGAGACATCCAGGGTGAGGTCCTGCACCTCGGTTTCGAAGCCGTTGGCCGTGACCTTCGCCGCGTACTGCCCGCGTTCCAGCGCGTTGAAGCCGAAGTTGCCGGAACTATCGCTGGTGGTGGTAAGTACGGCTGCGGTCCCCTTGTTGGTCAGGGTGATGGTTGCGCCGGATATGACAGCGCCGGAGGAATCGGCGACCGTGCCCTGGATCTGGGCGGTATCGGATTGCGCGCTCAGATTTGCGGCGAAGAATCCCGGAACAACGACCAGCGCGACGAGTGCGAACCACCGGCCGATGGACATCCGGCCTCTGTTGCATATCGAGATCATTGGTTTGCCTCCCCAAAACTTTAATGCCAGCCCGGATGAGTACATATCGAATTGCAAAACAGTCCGGGTACCAGCGTGAACTACACTCGCTCGCTCGATCGACTCGCAATGCACAGCAAGCCTTTTTTCGATCAAATCTGCATCACCAGCCAAACGGTCGATTTTCAGGAGGATACGGCGGTGTTTCATCCGTCGGCAAAGGTGCTGCCTGCGTTGACCGGTGTGTATCATCGGAGGTACAAAGTAATGTCCCCGCCAGGTGGGACCTCCTATGCGGGCCACCGTTGAGCCACAGGAAAATGCGGCAGGCAGATTTTTCTTCGGCCTGTTTGAGGCCGACGCTGAATCCGGAGAACTGCGAAAGTCGGGCCTCCGCGTGCGGTTGCAGGCCCAGCCCTTTCAAGTACTGATTTGTCTGCTGGAGCATCCGGGCGAAGTCGTGAGCAGGGAGGAGATTCAGCAACGTCTTTGGGGGACTGACACCGTGGTCGATTTCGACCATGGACTGGGTACCGCGATTAACAAATTGCGGGAGGCGCTGGGAGACTCGGCCGAGAATCCGCGTTTCATCGAAACCCTGGCCCGCCGCGGTTACCGGTTCATCGCTCCGGTGGCGGTGGCCGGCAGCGGGCACGATGAGATATCCAGCCCTGCACACAATGCGGTCGCCGGCATTCACCCGATCCAGTCGAGCACTTACGAAAAGGTTGCGCAAGGAACGCGGCCTGCTTCCTTGCCGGAGCGGGATTCGCGAAGCGAGCATCTGCGCATGGTGGCAACGACGATCGCCGCCGTTTTGGTGGTGGGTGGCAGCTTTCTCGCGGGGTTTCGAATGCGCAGCAGGTGGACGGGACCACCGCTGATCCGTCAGGTGACGTTCTCGGGCCGCGTCTCACCAGGCGATCCGCTGTTCGAGAGCCTCCCTGGGACGGCCACAGATGGATCGCGCATTTATTTCCAGCAAATTGAAAACGGACGCGGTGTGCTGGCCCAGGCGCTGATCGCGGATGGCGAAACCAGCACGCTCCCGTTGCCGGATGAGCTTGCGGCGCCTTCGCTGGGCGATATAGCGCCGGATGGATCAAAGCTGCTGCTGCGCAATCATCTTGCGACGGCGGCCGAGCAGTCGCTGTGGATCGTATCGACGATTGGCGGCACGGCGCGGCAGATACCCGGCATTCTGGCGCACGACGCGACGTGGATGCCCGACGGCCAGCGCATCCTGTACGCAAGTGGCGACGACCTTTATATAGCGCGCGACAATGGAGCCGACAGCCGCAAGCTCGCAACCCTGCCGGGCCGCGCCTTCTGGCTGCGGTGGTCGCCGGATGGCAAGCGCCTGCGGCTGACCTTGCTCAACAGTGAAACCCATACCTCGAATCTGTGGCAGGTGAATGGCGACGGCAGCGATGCGCACCTGCTCCTCGACAAATGGAACAGCCTTCCGGCCGCGGAATGCTGCGGCAGCTGGACCGAAGACGGCAGCTATTACGTCTTTCAATCGTCGCGCGAAGGCAACAGCGATATCCTGGCGATTTCTGAGCGCGGCGGCCTTTTTGGGGAACGGCAGGAGCCGGTCAAAATCACCAATGGTCCGCTGGACTACCGCGCACCGATCATTGAGCGCGGCGGGCGGCGAACCTTTTTCATCGGGCTGAACACGCAATCGGAGCTGCTCCGCTACGATCGAAGCTCCAGCATCTTTGTACCCTCGGGCACAGGGCTCAGCAGTGCCCGGCGTGTGGAGTATTCCCGTGATGGACAATGGGTGGCGTGGATTCGCCAGGATGACGACTCTCTGTGGCGCAGCCGCAGCGATGGATCGGAGAGGCTCCAGCTCACCGGGAGGCCCATGCAGGTTTTCATGATGCACTGGTCTCCGGACGGCCGCCAGCTTGTCCTGATGGGGCGGCAGCCCGGCAAACCCTGGAAGGTCTACACCATGGACGCCGAAGGCGGACACTTGCAGGAGGTGCTGGATGAAGGGCGCAGCGAGGCCGATCCGGACTGGTCGCCGGATGGCCGGACGCTGGTCTTCGGTCGTCTGCCCGATTTGATGGCCGAAGCCTTGCAGTTCAAAGCGATCTATCTGTTGGATCTGGCAGCGAAAGCCATGACGAAGCTGCCGGGCTCCGATGGCCTTTTCAGCCCGCGCTGGTCCGCAGACGGCAAATACATTGCCGCGCTCTCCATTGACCAGAAGAAGCTGGTGCTCTTCGATGTAGCGGCGAGGCGGTGGCGCGTCGTCGCCGACGGAAACATCGCGGATCCAAACTGGTCGCACGATGACAGCGCAATCTTTTTTCACGATTTCGCGCAGGCCGATCAACCTATCTATAAAGTGACTCTGAAAACCGGGAAAGTGGAACGGGTCGCGGACCTGCACGATCTCCGCTCCGCCAATGTAGTCGATTACCGGTTTGCGGGACTCGCCCCGGGGGATGTTCCGCTGGTGAGTGCGCGCTTGTCGACAGCCAATATTTACGCTGCGGAATTGCCACGTTGGTGAGTTCAGCCGATGATGGCCGGGGTTGAGAAATGGATCAGCCGGGTCAGACCCCGAGCAACCGTGCTTCCGTCAGCCGTTGATGCGGCGAGCGGGGCCGCACAAATCGGTGAATAGCTGGTATTTCACCGGGAAATTGGTTGGCGGTTCGCGCTCAGTAGCTCGTTCAAAACATCGCTCATAGTTGGCTCCTTGTGCGGGTTACTCGGTTGTATTTCCACCTTTCGGTGGAGGCGCGGTCGGGCTCGATGCGGCTACGATCAACCCGTAGGGAAGCTCTTCCAGATCCAACCTGCATCGTGTTCCCTGAGCATTGCAGACCAGTCAAGATCGGTGTGCTTCAACAAGAATTCAAGACTGCCGGGACGCCAAACGCCCCGGCTTATCCTATATAAGAGTGGAGATGGAATTATGGCAGACGAAGTTGTCACGAACCAGAAAACGATTCTTCAGAATCAGAAGAGCATTCTTGCGAACCAAAAGACGATCCTCGCGAACCAGGCCGACATCAGAAAGAACCAAAAGGCGCTGTCCGCGATTTTGACAAACCAGAAAGAGATTCTCAGCAATCAGAAGGCGATCCTGAGGGCGGTGAAGAAGTAAACATCGTACCTCTCTCGCGCGGAACCAGGCCTGCGGTTCCGCGTCAGGCGGTGAGAGCGGCCAGCGAATCCTTGATGGTTGGGTTCTGGCCGGCTTCGACTTGTTGCCGCCGAATGCGATGAAATTGAGTCAGCACGGCATTTGCCTTCGCGAGCACCGCGATACGCTCGGCATACTCAGCCAGCCTGGCGCCAGGGATCGCAAAGATCGCCACCTCGTTCGAGAAAACGTCGAGATAGGCGCGAGCGCCGCAGCATCCCAGGCTCAGGGCCGCGCGCCCGGTGTTCATCACCTGCGGCACCACCGCGCACGCGGGCCGGCCCATCGCGGGTGGAAGCTGAGCTTCCACCTGCTGCGTGGCCTCAGAAAGGATCAGAGTCTGATTGGCTTGCACGAACAGGATGACGACGTCCGGCGAAAGCGGCGTACGCCCGAGCGGAGCATAGACAACGTACTTTGGCTGCGACTTCAGAACGGGGATGAGCGGTAAATCCTCCTGAGTAACATATCCAAGGTCGGCGAACACCTTCAGCGCGTCCATCAGGTCGGTCTGTTGTTCCGGAGACGGCTGCAGATTGTGGGTATAAACGCCGATTGCGCAACTGCTGTGGTTGGCAGCGGTCGTTGCAAACGCTCCGGCCGCCGCATCCTCCCAGAACCTGCATCCGGCGGGCGCGCGTCCGGCATGCGAGGGAACCCCCACGGGAAGAGCATCCGAGAAGGATATGGCGATGGGAGGCTGTTGAAGGCTGAGGGATGCGGAGAGTAAGTCGGCAATTGCTGCAAAGTCGGCGTTCATCATTTTCCTCGGAGACTATGAAGTTCTGGTTGTCCGTAGCCCAGCTTTCGACCGACTTAGCCGTGATGCTCCAACTCGGCGGTAAATCCCAGATCGGAAATGAATCCTCGCAGCGCGGGCTCGGTGACGGTCGAGGGATCGTATTTAATGACCACTAACGCATCGGGATAAGTGACCTTTACCCACTTCACGCCCTTTTGTTGACGGAGCATTGTTTCGAGGCCGACGGCACAGGTGACGCAGGTGAATCCCCGCACCCTGTACGAAACGGTCGCCGTAGCGCCGGCGTGGGCAGCTGCTTCCACCGCTGCCAGAGTGCCGGCACCGGCGAAAGTCATCATCTGAACAAAGCGTCTACGTTGCATGCTGTTTTCTCCTTCAATGCGCCGGTCAATGCCGCTCGACCGGGCGGCTCATTTTGCAGTAGCAATTCCAGGCTCGTACTTCCATGCCGTTTGATCGGAAGCCTTGTCCGAGAACCGCGTGTCCGTGTACTGACTGAATTCAATCTTCTTATTGAGCACGCCGGTTTCGATCATCAGGTCGCGAACCATATCGAAATCGGCCTTGCGCGGAGCAAGCTGTGTGTAAACGACTCGGTCCATCGGCTTAGTCAGAGCCCAGCGGAGCAGAGCCGGTTTCTGGTTGTAGTAGTAACGGCCCACGAAGTCCGCAGCGTCCTCGCGATACGGCTTTCCTTTGTCGAGCCACAGGCCGGAACGAGCGATGCCATCGACCAGAATCTGGACCGTCTCGGGCCGCTTGTCGATTAAATCCTGGCGAACCACAAGAATGCAGGACATATAGTCCGGCCAGTAGTCGCGCGCCTGAAAGAGGACCCGGCCGAACCCGCCTATCTCTGCCTGCGAGGGAAACGGCTCTCCCATCACGAATCCGTCGATGGCGCCAGCCGCCAGGGCGCCCGACACATCGGGTGGAGCCATCTCCACCATCTTTATGTCTCCGGGCTTCATCCCCCATATCTTCATGGCTCTAAAAACGATGAGCCGTTCGTCGGAAAAGCGGCTGGGAATGGCAATGGTGCGTCCGCGCAAATCGGCAAAGGTGTGGACCGGCCCGTTCTTCTTCACCACCAGGGCGCTGCCGTAACGATGGCCGAGATAGACAACCTTGATGGGTACGCCCTGAGATGCAAGGGCAATGGCCAGGGGCGCGACAATGAACGCCGCCTGTACTTTGTTGGAGATCAGCGCTTCCTTGATCTCCGGGAATCCCTGGAACAGGCGGGGAAGAAATAACTCGCCATTTTCAGAGAATTTAGAGATATAGTCCGTCACCGGGCATGTAAGTTGGCAGGTCACAGGAATGTAAGCAACGGTGATCCTGCGCTGGGCCGGCGGACGAAAATCGTTCAGTACCGCAATCCAGTTGACGTTCAGCCAGGCGTGCAGCCCGGTAATGAGCACGAGCCACGCGACTACAAGCAGGGCGACCTTCTTAGGATTCAAAACGGAACCCCCAGCGAACTGAGTGGAGCTTTTCCAGTCGGCGAAAGGCAAGGTCCAGCACAAGGCCAATCACGCCGATCATTAAAATAGCGGCAACCACCAGGTCATAGCGTTTTCCGGAGTTACGGGAATCGATGACGAGATAGCCAAGCCCCGAATCCACCGCAATCATTTCCGCTGCTACGACGACCAGCCATGCAATCCCGAGCGCGATGCGCAGTCCAATCAGAATCTGCGGAAGAGCAGCGGGCAAGAGGACTTTGGCGAGGAGTTGGGGCGCGGTGAGTCCGAAGTTGCGCCCGGCGCGGCGGAACACCGAGGGCACGTTCGATACTCCGCTGATGCAGGCCAACACGACGGGAAAGAATGCGCCCAAAAAGATCAGGAACATGGCCGCGCGATCACCGACTCCGAAGAAGATGATCGCCACCGGAATCCACGCGATGGGGCTGATGGGGCGCAGGACCTGCATTACAGGATTCACCACCTGGTTAGCCGCCGGATACCAGCCGAGCGTGAGACCAAGCGGAACGCCCAGTAAGACGGCGGCGCCAAATCCCGCGGCGACGCGGCGCAGGGAGTCCACAATATCCCGCCACAGAACATGGTGCCGCACCAATTCCCCAATTCCCTTCCCCACTTCGCGCGGGGAAGGAAAGACCTTCGTTCCGCTCCAGATGACGGAATAGTGCCACAGAGCGAGCAGCAGTGCCGAAGCAAGGATCGGCCAGAAAAACTGTTCCCATTTTCGCGGCTTACTCAATAAGTTCATACTTTATGCGCCAGACCAATTTGCTGGAAGATGCCGTCGCGCAGCTGGAGATAGCGCGGTGAGCTGATGTCGCGGGGATGCGCTATGTCGATGTTGACGATCTGCCGGATGGTGGCGGGGCGTGCGCTCATGACCACGACGCGGTCGGCCAGCTGCACAGCTTCGTCGATATCGTGGGTTACAAAGACGATGGTCTTGCGCTCCGCTTCCCAGATGCGCAGTAACTCCCCGCGCATGATGAGGCGAGTAATGGAATCGAGGGCTCCGAAAGGCTCGTCGAGAAGGAGCATGTCAGGGTTGACAGCGAGAGCGCGCGCCACTTCGAGGCGTTGCTTCATGCCGCCGGATAGTTCCTGGGGATAGGCCTTCTCGAACCCTTCGAGTCCCACCATTTTTACGTAGTGAGCGATGCGCTTTTCACGCTCCGCGCGCGCCAGTTTCGACAAGCCGAAGCCGATATTGCCCTCGACGGTCAGCCACGGAAACACACCGCGCTCCTGGAAGACAAAGATGCGGCGCGGGTCCGGTTTCCGCACCGCTTCGCCATTTACTTTAATTTCGCCGCTGGTGGGCGACAGAAACCCCGCCATGGCATTGAGGAGTGTCGTTTTACCGCAACCCGAGGGGCCGAGCAAACATACGAATTCTCCATTGCCCACTTCGAGGTTAATGTCATTGAGAACGTGCGTGCTCTTGCCGTCGCGTTCGAATATCATACCGACACGTTCGACAGATAGTTTCGTCGTGACCGCGGCAGGAACTGAGACTGGTTGAGTAAGTGACACTAATCCTCCGAATATCCCCAGCGGAACGATTTCACTTTTTCGAGGGATCGCATTCCCGCGTCCAGCAGGAGCCCGATCAGTCCGATGATGAGCATGCCCGCCAGAACCAGGTCATAGCGATTCCCGGCATTGCGCGCATCGACAATCAAAAATCCCAGCCCGGAACTGACGGCGATCATCTCCGCAGCTACCACCACCAGCCAGGCGATGCCCAGCGTGATTCGCAGCCCGACAATGAGGTTTGGAACCACGGCGGGATAGAGCACGCGATACACCAGGGCGGCTGAACTCAGGCCAAAATTGCGCCCAGCATTTACATACACCGCGGGAATGCTCTGCACGGCGTTGATCGCCGTGAGCATCAGCGGAAAGAAGCAGCCAAGGAAAATCAGGAAGATCGCGGCGAGATCGCCGACACCAAACCACAGAATAGCGATGGGAATCCAGGCTAACGGGGAAATCGGGCGGAGAATCTGCAAAATCGGGTTGAGCGCCATTTCTGCCCTGGGGTACCACCCGACGGCAAGACCCAGAGGAATCGCCAGCACTACCGCGAGGACGAAGCCCCAGGTGACGCGGAAAAGAGAGGCAACGACATCTTTCATCAGCAATCCATGCCGCACCAGATCCGCAATGCCCCCGATCACACCCCACGGGCCTGGCAACAGGTGATTGGGCTGTCTTCGTATTCCGATTTCCCAAAGCACCAGCAACACCGCGATGAACGCGACAGGGCGAAGTCGAATTCGCAGCCTCGTCTTTGCCGTGGTCTCATCCTGCATGGATCCGGTCCTTATTGCGCGCGGAATTTGCCTTGCTGCAGGAAACCAACAAATCCTGCACGGCAGGTTAGTGAAAATTGCAGGCCTGGGGGCCCTGGGATTCTCGTTGCGCGTCGATATTAACCCGATCGACCACCCAAGCGCCTCCATCGAAAGTTGGAACCTTTCACGCGTCTTTGGGCGTTGGGTGTATCGACCCGCGATCATTCGCCGGGGCTGCGATCGCAAGCTGATTTTTGTCCGTCGCACCCGATACACTAAAGCGCAACGTTTTGAGGAGTGCGATGGACCATTATGTTGAGCGAGTTGTTGACCTGATCGATCCCGCGGTGAATCAACTCTACGATATGAGCGTCGAGCAGGCGCGCGAATTGCTGCTGCGAGGGCCCGCCGAGGTTGTTCGTCAGATTCGAGGTTCCTTCGCGCTGCTGGCGAAATCTGGGAAGACGGTGCGGATGGCGCGGTCGCTGGACCGGCCGATGCGGTACTTTCTGGCGAAGCGGCAGGAGGGACCGGCGCTGATCGTGGCGTCACGCATTGACGCGATCTATGCATGGCTCAAGGCCGAGGGGCTGGAGGGGCAGTTTCATCCCAGCTACTCCCGCATGGTCCCTGCACACTATGTGGTGGATCTGCAGCTGATCGGTTGCCCCGATCCTGATCCTGTCTATACGAGGTTCTTTACACCGCAAATGGGGACTCTGCCTGCGGATCTGGACGCGATCGGCAAAGCCTATATCGCCGCGCTGGCCGAGGAGATTGCGGTCTGGCTGAAGAGCCATCCGGCACGGGAGCCGATCGGGGTCTGCTTTTCAGGAGGGATCGACAGCGGCAGCGTCTTCCTGGTGACTTACCATGTGCTGCGCCAACTCGGCATGAATCCGAGCCGTTTGAAGGCGTTTGTTCTGGATCTAGGCGACGGGCCTGACGTGCGGCAGGCGCAAGCCTTTCTGGAGAGACTGGGGCTCTCTTTGTTCCTTGAGCCGATTGAAGCGGATCCATCTCAGCTGGACGTGAAGGAGACGATCCGTATTGTGGAAGATTACAAGCCGCTCGATCTGGAATCGGCGACGATGGCTCTGGCGCTGGAGCGTGGGATTCGGGCGCGCTATCCCGGCTGGCGTTATCTGATCGACGGCGATGGCGGCGATGAAAATCTGAAGGATTATCCCATTGAGGAGAACCCTGAGCTGACGATCCGCAGCGTGATTCACAATCCGATGCTTTACCAGGAAGGTTGGGGTGTCGGAAAAATCAAGCACTCGCTAACCTACAGCGGCGGCCTCAGCCGATCCTATGTGCGCACTTACGCAACAGCACAGCACCTGGGCTTCGAGGGATTTAGTCCCTACACGCGGCCGGAGGTCATTGCGGTGGCGGAAGCGATTCCATTTATCGAGTTGACGCAATACAACGTCGAGCGCCTCTATGAACTGAAAGGGGAAATCGTCAGCCGGGGCGTGAAGGCGCTCACCGGCTTCGAGATGCCGGTTTTCCCCAAGCGGCGCTTCCAGCATGGAGCGATGCCGAAGAGCACGCTGCGCTCAGCGCTGCCATGGCGCGAAGCGGAATATCGCGAGCAGTTCCTCTCGCTGTATCACTGAGGTCCGCTTTGTCTTATCCGGAGCTTGCCAGAGGGCGCGATGCGTGGATCCTTGCGCAGCGGCCGCATCGCAACCAGCTCGATCCGCTGCGGCCGTGGTCGTTTCTGGTGGAGGAAGAACGGAGCGCCTCGGGCGAAGTTGTTTCTGTAGCGACGATCTTCCTGACCAATCGCGAGTGCCCGTGGCGCTGCCTGATGTGCGACTTGTGGCGGAATACGCTGACGGAGGAGACACCGCCGGGAGCGATTCCCGCGCAGATCGCCTACGCCCTCAGCCGTCTTCCCACTGCCCGGGAAATCAAGCTCTACAACAGCGGCAGCTTCTTCGATCGCAAAGCCGTGCCGCCCGAGGATCACGCTGCAATCGCAGGCCTTGTCTGTGGATTCGAACGGGTGATTATGGAATGCCACCCTGGGCTGGTGCGCGACGACTGCCTCCGCTTTCGCGATCGGCTGCGTGGCCGGATGGAAGTAGCGATGGGTTTGGAAACGGTGCATCCGCAGATTCTGAACAAGCTGAACAAGAGAATGACGGTGGACGAGTTTGGCGAGGCGGCGGCTTGGCTGCGCGGGAACGACATCGATGTGCGAGTTTTCATTCTGGTGAAACCGCCGTTCATGGAGGAATCTGAAGCGCTGGAGTGGGCAGCGCGTTCTCTTGATTTTGCGATGGAGTGCGGAGCAACAGTCGCGACGGTTATCCCGACGAGGGGCGGCAACGGAGCGATGGAAGTCTTGACCAGCCACGGAGACTTCGCGCCTCCCTCTTTGGCTCTGCTGGAAGCAGCCGCGGCATACGGGGTCAGGTTGGGTCGCGGTCGCGTTTTTGCCGATCTGTGGGACGTGGAGCGGATCGCTCGCTGTCCGTCGTGCCGCGACGGTCGCATAGGGCGACTGCGGCGGATGAATCTGGAGCAACGTGTTTTGCCGGCGATCGCGTGCGAGATGTGCGGAGGAACGGCCTGAAGCGGACGTGGGACATCGCGGTGGTGGGTTCCGGGTTCGCCGGCTCGCTGATGGCCATGATTGCGCGGCGGCTGGGACACTCTGTGGTGCTGATCGAGCGTGGAACCCATCCGCGCGTGGTCATTGGAGAGTCTTCCACGCCGCTGTCGAATTTGTTGATCGAGGAGCTGGCTGAGCGCTACGATCTGCCGGCGGTGCGGCCGTTGGCTAAGTGGGGGAACTGGCGGCGCGATTATCCCAATGTCGCGTGCGGACTGAAGCGCGGTTTTACTTTTCACCACCATCGGCTGGGATCGGAGGCCGCGGCGGATCCGAACCGGGAGGATCAGTTGCTGGTCGCCGCCAGTCCGCTCGACGAGATTGCCGATACGCACTGGTACCGGGCAGATTTCGATCATCTCCTGGTGAAGGAAGCGCAGAAGCTGGGCGTCGACTATCTGGACCGGGTTGGGCTACATAAATTCACCAACGAGAGCAGCGGAGTTGTTCTGGAAGGCAGGCGCGACGGGGAGGAGATCACACTGCGGGCCGGATTCGTGGTCGATGCAACGGGACCGCGCGGCTTTCTGCATCATGCGCTGCATCTGGGCGAAAGGGGGCTCCCGGGGTTTCCAGCAACGCAGGCGTTGTACAGCCACTTTTCCGGAGTGCGACGGCTCGCGGATACGGCATTTCATCGGACCAGCGATGCCCCGCCCTATCCAATCGACGATGCAGCTGTCCACCATGTTTTCGACGGAGGATGGATCTGGATTCTCCGCTTCGGAAACGGCATCACCAGCGCCGGTGTGGCAGCAACTGACCGGGTCGCGTCGGAGCTGAGGTTCGACGATGGAGCCGCGGCGTGGGAGCGCGGGCTGGAGCAGATTCCCGCGCTCCGGGAGCAATTCGCAACAGCACAAGCGGAGCGGCCTTTCACCCAGATTCCTCGGCTGAGCTTTCGATCGGGTGCGATCGCGGGGCCGCGATGGGCGCTTCTGCCCTCGGCCGCGGGCTTTGTCGATCCTTTATTGTCCACGGGGTTCCCCTTGGCGCTGCTGGGCATCGAGCGGATGGCGGCAACGCTGGAGCAGGATTGGGGAACTGCCGCGTTCGAGAGCAGCCTGCAGAATTACGCGGAGCAAACCGATCGGGAATTGCTGGCGACCTCCGGGCTGATCGCCGCCCTCTACACCACGATGAACAACTTCCCCGTATTCGTTGCGCTCTCACTGCTCTACTTCGCCGCAGCCAGCTACTCCGAGGCGGCACGCCGACTGGGGAAGCCGCATCTGGCCTCATCGTTTCTGCTGTGCGAGCATCCTGCATTCGGAACGGCGAGCGCTGGTCTGTTGGAGCGGGCGCAGCGTCCCATGACCAGGCCTGAATCGGCAGAATTGATCCGGGACATTCTCACGGCTATCGAACCATTCAATGTGGCGGGGCTCGGCCGCCCCGAACGGCGCAACTGGAATCCGGTGGAAACGAGCGATCTGCTGGATAACGCACACAAGCTGGAGGCTACGCGGCACGATGTGCTGGCCATGCTCGCGCGTTGCGGCTTCACCGCAGATTCAACCGTAGAATCCGGCTAAGTACGCGCTGCGGCCGGATTCATCATCGTGGGAGGAGCCGCCGCACGCTTGCGCCTGGCATCGAGCCACATTTCGATGAACAAAGCCGCCGGTCCCACCCAGCACAGAGCGTAGAGCGGCGCATAGATGCTGCTGTCGAGGCGCATGAAGAACTCCACCAGCGCAATCGCGAAAGCTACGATGCACTGCCCTGTGCGGGAGCGAACTGTGGTCTTCGGGTCGGTGATCATGAAGAAGATGAAGAGCTGATACATCGGCCCGGTAATGGGCGAAATTTCCGACTGCCACGGATCGCCGGTGATGTGCGCGCGGAGCAGCGACAGCACGATAAACGACACGACATAGACGGCAGTGATGTGGAAGCGGCGCGCCCGCCACAGGATCAGCGACCCGAGCACCCAGATCGCGATGAGCGCGGCGAAGTTGTTGCCCCACTGAATGCTGAGACCGGCGACAGCGTCGGAGGCCAGGAACAACATGGCGCAGATACCGAAGTTCGAGGGATTCCAGATATGCCGGCCATTGAAGCGCAGCGCATACTTCGATGTGATGGAGATGGCGGCACATAGGGCGTAGGTCCAGTACGCCGGCGAGCGGAGCAAGATGCCGACGCTGATGCCGGTGATGTAGGCGCTCGACGGGTGCGGCCATTTGCCGAGAAAGACACGGGCCAGAATCATCTCGCCGGCGATGCTGACTCCAATGGCGAGCAGGGTTTTTTGGTAGCTCTCCAGAATGCCGAACTGCAGATTGCCCACAAGCAGGATGAGGGTAATGAAGACGGGAGGCGTGAAGCGGCTGTCGAGAAGCTTCTTCCACAAAGCGGGCTGAGCAGGAGCGAGTTGGGGGGCGGAAGTGACCGACGCGTTCATTGAGGCTCCTTCACATGGTACAGATGGTTGGGTGTGAGGTGGTCCATGGTCTGCACGGTTCCCGAGGGCCAGCGAATGACGGCCTTCTCGATCTGCGGATCTTTGCCCAGCCCAAAGTGGAGGCGGCGATCGTCCTCGGAAACGAAGCCGTTGCCTCCGGAGATCGCCTGCACCTGCTTCAGGCCATTCCAGAAAAGCGTGACCTGCGCTCCGATCGCGCTGCGATTGCTTTTGGTCCCTTCCAGATCGAATTCGATCCAGGCGCGATCCGGAGCCACCACATCTTTATAGATCAGCAGCGGACCGGCCTGGTTAGCGACGACCGCGTCGAGGGCGCCAGTGTTCCATAAGTCGGCGAGCGCTACAGCGCGTCCATCGTGCCGATCGGTGACACCCACGGCCTGAGCCACATCCTCAAACTTGCCTGCGCCGTCGTTGATCCATACCTTCTTCTGCTGGTAGCCGGAAAGGCTGCGGCCATCGAACGCCGGCCAATGCGAGGCGTCGCTGATGATGGAGCTGTTGCCGCCGGCGACCTTGGAAAAGTCGTACCAGTAACTGCGGGTTCGCGATGCCGAGATGTATCCGTTCTCCAGAAAGAGGTCGAGATTGCCGTCGTTGTTGAAGTCGCCGAACTGCGCGCCAAAGCTCCATCCTCCAAGTTCCACACCGAGATCGCGCGCCATATTCTGATAATGCAGTCCATTGCCCTCCTGGGGCACCCAGAGGTTGTTGCCCTGAATGAGCACGCCCTCTTCGGAGATGTTCGAGACATAGATCGAGAACTTCCCCTGGTTGAAGACGTCACCCAAGGAGGCATTCATGCCGCTCTTGGGCGCGAAGCCAACGCCCGTCTCTGCGCCGGCCTCGTGAAAATGGCCGTGATCGTTGAGATAGAGTTCCGACACACCATAGTCGTTCGCAACAAATAAGTCCGGATAGCCGGTCCCCGAGAGATCGGCCGCAGCCGAGGCGAGCGCCCAGCGCCGACTGTTGATCCCCACTTTCGCGCTGACTTCTTCGAACCGGCCATTGCCCAGATTATGGAAGAGATATTTGCGGCCGCCGTTCTTCGCATACTCGAAGCTTTCGGGCATCATGCGAGTGCTCGCCAGACGCCATAAATTCACATTCTCCGGATAGTATCCGCCTACGAAAAGATCGAGCTTGCCGTCATTGTCATAATCGAGCCAGACCGCAGTATTGGCGTTTATCCAGGGAGGCAGGCCCGAATCCTCCGTCACGCGCGTGAATCCCTTCCCGGCATCGTTGTGAAACAGCTCCGGCTTGCCCCACTTGATGAGATAGAGATCTTCATAACCGTCGTTGTCATAGTCGCCCCATACCGCGCCCATCGAAACGCCGGTGCCAGGGCGATTAACATCGGCGATGCCCAGCTGCGCGGCGACATCGGTAAATGTCCCGTCGTGATTATTGCGGTAAAGATGATTCAGACTGCCCACGCCGCTGTTCGTCACGTAAATGTCGGGCCATCCGTCGCGGTCGTAATCCGCAATGGAAACCGACGCGCCCATCGACGCAACTTCCGGCATGATGCCCTTCAATTTGGGGTCGAGGAGGGGGGCTTCGTGAACGAAGTCTATCCCGGCCTGCTTCGATACTTCTTCGAAACAGAATCCGTAGCGTGCCAGGGCCGACTGGCAATCGGTGTGCACCGATACAGAGGACGCGCGCCCCGACGCAAACCGGCGCATGATGGCCGGCGTGGCGAGCATGCCGGCAAAAACAATGGTGACGACAATGCGTGCTGCGGAAATTCGCTTCATGGTTTCGAGGAGCCCTCGTTCTGCTTCCCTGGTGGATCGTTCAGGGTGTTGCGGAAAAGCTCTGGCGACACATACCGCGTTTGCCATGTCAGCCAGTCCTCGGGATGATGGCGGTAGACCCATTCCTCATCGAGTGGCGCGGGCGGAGTGTCGTACACGGTACGGGCGTGATAGGGGAGCGGCCCCACAGTGGCCGAGTCCGTAGAGTTAAAATCGCCGTCTTTGATCCATCCGTCGCCGGCAAGCACATAGTCGCGCACCCATCCTGCCGCGGGCGGAGCCGGAGCGGGGAAGCGCAGCGCGATCTCGTCGCCGGCATTCATGATCACGTATCGGTCATCGATTTTCTCGAGCAGCGGACGGACATCGCCGTAATGTGTGTAGAAGCCCTCGAGGTCGGGCCAAATCTGCGTCGTTGACGCGAGATGGTTATAGTCGGCAATCTCTGGCGACGATGCGTTTGCCTGATGGATCGTGGAGTATCCGCGATAATGCAGATCGGCGAGGGAGGGTTGGATGCGGGCGATGCGCAGGGTCGTTTCCGGCAACCCCCGCGCCCACTGGATTTGATCCCAGTAGATTTCAAGGTTCGTTCGCAGCCGGACTTTCCGGGGTGAGCCGCTCCGAAATACGCCGGTCAGATTGATGAGGCAAATCTTGTTGCGCCCCGCAGGAAATCCCAGGTTGGGGCGCGCGGTTACCCAGCCGCCGCGACCATCCGGAACTTCCATGCGCAGCGGCTCCGGCTGTTCATGATGGCCCTGGCTCATCGCCACGTTGATCGAGGAGTCGGATGGATGCAGCCAGCCGCGCGCTATCAGATAGAGCGGCCCATCCTGCGGAACATCGTTGCCGAGGTCGATTTCGACATAATGATCGCGTGTGACGCCCTGATACTGTCCGCGGTCGAACGTATCGAGATAACGGCCGTCCAGATCGCGCAGGATTTCCGTCACGTCGTTGCCGTGATCGTCGACAGCGTGGGCAATGGGATGAGGCGCATCGGTTGAGGTGATGGCTAGTTTGACGGGGGGAACCACGAATCGTTCATCGGTGAAGATTTCCGTGCCCTGGGGATGATCCACGGTCATCAATTGCAGCCAGTCGTAATAGTAGGTCTCCCAGAGCTCGCCGGTAATGCTGAGGTCGTAGGCGCCGTCGCGCGCCGCAAGGTCCTCGCGCGGAATCTTGTACCACTCCTCTGTAGCGGCGATCCGCGCCGGGCCAAGGTTGTTGATGCGCAGGCCAATCGCCGACCCCCACGGGACGGTGTCTTTCACGAAGCGCATCTCCCTGCCGTCCCAGGCGAACAGGAACGGACACGAGCCCTTGAGCCTCTGCTGCGCAAGCACCTGCTGATCGTCGTGCAGGGAGAATTCCGCGTTGACGACACCGTTGGGCCACAAGATGCGCGCGACATCGGTTTCGGTCCACTCCCCGAGACCGAAGTGTTCCGCGGGACCGGCGATGGCCTGCGCCTGGAGGAGCAGCCCCGACCGAACCTGCACCACGCCGCCGACGCCGAATGAGTTGATGCGCTGGTCTCCTGTCGCCGTCACCGCTCGGGTGCGAATCACCTGCCAGTGATAATTCTTCGTGCCGTGATTCACGGCTTTCACCGGGCTCCCCTCCGCATCCAGACCGAGCAGGTCGAGGTGACCGGAGTTGTCCACGTCGGCGGCTGCGAAGACGCGCGCGGAACCGGCGGGCTGATCGAGCGGTGTGTAGCTGCCATCCTGATTTCCCAGCCAGACGAGCACTCCGCCGCTCGCCTGGGTAAGGAGGAGATCGACCGCGCCGTTGTTGTCCAAATCCGCCGTGAGCAGCCGGAGACTGCCGTTCAGCGCATTGGCTGCGTCGGGTACATGCGCGATCGCCGTCGTGCTCCAGCTGTCGTTGTCGTCAACGAGGCGCACAATGGCTCCATCGCCGCGGACGATGAGCAGATCGAGCCGGCCGCTGTGGCGTGTGTCAGCCGCGGCGATAGCTTTCGCAGTCCCGGCAAGCGCCGGCAAAGCCAGTTCGCGAAAATGACCGGCGCGTTCGTTGCGAAAGACGTGCAGCTTGCCGGCGCCGTCGAGGACAGTGAGATCGGGAACGCCATCGTTGTCAAGATCGGCCCAGACAAGCTGCTGGATGCCGGAAATTGATTCCCACGGCTGGATTGGGGTGAAGGTTCCGTCGCCGTTGTTGCGCAGCACGGTGGGCACTCCGCTGGGTGAACCCAGCACGACATCCAGATCGCCGTCGGCTTCAATGTCGAGGGCCCAGGCCCCTGTGTAATTGCCGTTGATCACCGATCCTGGCAGTTTTGTCCGCGTCGTGACGTCGGTAAATTCCTCCGGAGAATCCTGGCGCAGAAAACGCACGCCACCCGCCCCCGCGAGAACGAGATCGGTTTTGAAGTCGTAATTGAAATCCATCGGGACGATCGACTCCGGACCCGGCGGCGTCCGTTGCGGCCCCCCAGGAAAAGCAAACGACGGACCGCCGATCAGCTTGACGGTCTCAGCATTGGCGGTAATCAAGGTCGGAACCTGCGTGTCGTTCAGCAGGACGGCGCCAATCCAGTCCCATTTCTGCTTTTGCGGGTCAGGCAGGGGCTCGGAGATGAAGCGCATGGCCGTATCCGCGAGCGCCGGGCGCGAAGACGGGGACGGCAAGCGCAGAAAATCCTGGAATGGCTGCGCCTCCTCGCCCGGCTGCGCTCGAATCACGGCGAGACTCTGCCGGAAACTCGGCGCCTGCATGAGGACGTTGCGGAGAAACACGCTGCGCAGAGCAGCGGTAGCGGGTGCCGTGGTGGCGGCGCTCTGCAAAGCGGCGAGCTGTTGCTGCGCCATGGCCGGCCAGCCTGCCGACTGCGCCGCAATGCGGTCCACCGCCGAACGCAGCGTCGATGTGTCGCCGCGCTTCGCGGCAATCCGGCTCAGTTCCAGCAGCGCGGGCAGATTGCCGGGGCGAGCGGCCAGAATTTGCTCGATGAGCTGCTGAAACTCCACCTCACTGCCCTGCCCTCCCTGGCGCTCAATCTCGAGCGCGAGCTGGTACAGAGCGCGCACGTTCCCGGGATCCCGGCGCACCGCCTCTCTAAAGTCGGCGATTGCGGCTGCGGAATTTCCGCGCGTGCTTTCGAGGGTGCCCAGGTCGGCGTCGATAGTTCCGTTATGCGGGAGGAGAGAGTGCGCCCGGTCGAGACGCTGCTTTGCCTGGTCGAAGTTGCGCTGGCGTAACGCCAGAATGCCCCAGTCAGCCCAGGCTGCCGGCTCGCCCGGAGCCAGTTCGGTCGCCTGCGCAAACGAGCTTTCGGCGCGCACGTCGTTGCCCACTTCCATGGCGGCCAGGCCCACATAAAACGCCTGAACGAATCGAGCATACTCCGCCGTTTTCGGCTTCGGCAGGCCCGAGCGGCAGCCGGACAGAACGCACGAAGAACCCGCCAGCAGCGCAGCGGCAAGCCAACGCTGGGCCACACGCGGGGTGCGCAACCGCCGGTCCCCTGAAAGATGAAAAACGCCGCTATCGGAGTGAGAATGCAAGGCCACTCCCACGTTACTCAACTCCTGCATGGACTGTCTTCCACCTTTCGATGGGGACGATCTCCGTCGTTTCCAATAGATCATACGCATGCGCCAGGAACCGCAGCGGGTCGAAGAAAGGGGGCAAGAGGCCGACTTGTGGGTACCCGATCCAGATTCGGTGATCAACTCGGAGATTGGCATCCCCACCGGGCCGCGAATCCCGGCACCCGGCCAGCGAGCGCCGGAAAGCGCCATTCTGAGATTTTCACGAAGGGTTCCACCCTCTTTCGCAGCCCGCTCTCAGCTTCCGGCTGCCTATGACATTCCGTCGCCAACCTGGCCAGATACAGCGGGAATGTTCCTGGGGCTCGATGCGGTGATCGAGAACGAGTCAGAGAAAACTGTAAAGGACCCTTGACAATATCTTGCTGGTCGATGTATGGTTTACTTGTCTTTATGTAAAGGAGGCTAATCATGTGGTGCATTTCGAATCCTGCGCAGAGCAGGTATGTGGTGCGGATGTTTGTGGCGGCGCTGTTGTGCGTGGTGTTTTCGTCGCTGGCTGCGGTTGGGTTTAAGTTCTGGCATCTGACGGGCGTGGTGGCGTGGGTGGTGGCCGCCGTGTCGGCCCTGCCGATTGTGGGGGCGTTGATTTGGACGGGGGCTTACCTCAACGAGGAGAAGGATGAGTTCCAGCGAAATCTGTTTATTCAGGCAATCCTTGGCGGGATCGCGATGACGCTGGCGACGACCACCATCTGGAGCTATCTGGAAGACTTTGTGCACGCGCCCCATTTGCGGCTGGTGTGGATCTATCCGATGTTCTGGATCTTCGTGCTGGTCGCGTTTCCATTTGTCTGGCTGAGGTACCGGTCGTGAAGAACCGGTTGCGGGTGCTGCGCGCGGAGCGGGAGTGGTCGCAGGCCGATCTGGCAAAGCAACTGGAGGTTTCGCGGCAGTCGGTGAACGCGATCGAGACGGGGAAGTTCGACCCGAGCTTGCCGCTGGCTTTCAGGCTGGCTCGGTTGTTTGGGATGAGGATTGAGGAGATCTTTCAGGATGAGAGTTAGTGCGGGGTGCAGGGTGCGGGGTGCAGGGTGCGGGGTGCAGGGTGCAGGGTACAGGTTGCAGGGTACAGGGTACAGGTACAGGTTACAGGTACAGGGTTACAGGTTATAGGTTACAGGGTACAGGGTACAGGGTACAGGTTGCAGGTTGCAGGTTGCAGGGTACAGGTTGCAGGGTACAGGTTGCAGGTTACGGGTTACGGGGTACAGGTTGCAGGGTACAGGTTGCAGGGTACAGGTTGCAGGTACAGGTGACAGGTTGCAGGGTACAGGGTACAGGGTACAGGTTGCAGGTACAGGTTACAGGGTATAGGGTATAGGTTGCAGTTACTCTTCACCTTCGGGATTCTTCATCGGTCTGCGCGTCAGGGTTGGTTCGGATCGGTGGGATGGGTCATAGCAAAAGCCTTTGACCGACCATGCCGCGAGGGTGGCAGATGCGTTCTAAAACAGGCATATTCTGTGCTCGCGACCTGTAACCTGTAACCTGTAACCTGCAACCTGTAACCTGTTATTTGCCTTGAGAGAGTACATGGGCCTGGTTGGCGATGAGCAGGAGTCCCTGGGCTCGAGCGTCGCGTTCGAGAGCATTGAGTTGGGAAACGGCGGTCGCCGATCCAGACCAGAGCTCGATTTCTCCGAGGGCGAGGCGGCCCTGGTATTCAAACGGGCGATAGCCGAAGCGGCGGGTGGAATCGATCATCGACTGAAGTTCCTGGCGAGCTTCGGCCGATTTGCCCAACTTCGCCTTGACGCGAGCGTCGGCCAGAACGGCCTCGAAGCGCGCGCTTGCTACCGCGGTTTTCGCGGAAAGCGCGATGGCCTTTTCTGCCGCGCTGCGCGCCTCCGCCAAATTCCCCACACCCAGCAGGTTCCTGGATAAGAGAGCCTGAGCCCACGCCTCACCGGAGCCTGTGTCCGATTCCAGGACCACGGCTGCCTGCCGCGCCAGCGACACTCCGTCGGCGAAGCGTTTCTCGGCCAAATCTACGGCTGCCAGCGCGACTCCAAGCTGGGCCGCATAGTCCTCTTTCTTTAATTGGTTACACAACGCAAGGGCTTGTTCATATTGTCTGCGGGCGCCTGCCAGGTCGCCTTGGGCCAGCGCCACGTCGCCAAGACCGGAAACTGGATAAGGCTCGCCGACACTGAAGCTGATTTCGCGAGCCAGGGCCAGAGACTTCGCGTAGTAATCCCTTGCCTCACCGAGATTGCCCATCTCTACCTGCAGATCGCCCAGATTACTCAGGTCTGCCGCGGCGCCGCGCCGATTGCCAACCTGGTTGAACGCCGCCAGAGATTGCTGGTTCATCTTCAGTGCGCCCGCCAGGTCACCGAGGCCCTCCAGGGCATTCGCGATGTTCCCGTAATCGCTGGCCAGACCGCCGGGATCGTCGATTTGCCGATCGAAGAGCAAGTCCTGGCGGTAGTATTTCTCCGCCTCGCGCATGTTTCCGACACTGTAGGAGACGTTGCCGATGCGCTCGACGGTGGCGCGAATACCGCGCTCAGCCCCGATCTGCTGAAAGACCGGAAGGGCCTGGTCGAACTGCTTGCGGGCACCGGCAAAATCGCCTTTATCGAAGAGCACATCGCCTACGTTGAGTAAGGCAACGGCGGCGCCTCGCCGATCGCCCGCAGCGACAAAGAGGTCACTGGCCTGTTGGGAACGGTCGATTGATTTCTGGGTTTGGCCCATGCGCTCCCACGCGTTCGCTTCAAGCTGCAGGGCGTGGGCCTCAAGCAATCTTGCGCCGATGGCACGGCCACGGTCAGCGGCTCGTGCGGCGACCGATTGCTGCTGAGGAAAGTCACTCAGAGAGGACGCGATGCTGGCCTGGGCCAGATCAATGCCAGCCGCGTCGGCTTCCGAAACGGATAATTTGCGCAGCTGCGCGAGGGTCTTTTGCGCATCGGCCGCGTGACCTGCGGCAACCTGGGTGCGGATGAGGGCCAAACCATAATCCACGTTGTCGGGGAAAAATTCCCACAGAGAGCGATAGCTCTCGACGGCTTGCGCGGTCTCCGCCGAAAGCTCATGAGCCCGCGCCTCGATGAGCAAACGCTCTTCGCGCGAAGTGTGTGCGGAGAGCGCGAGGGCACGCTGGGCCTGCTGTTTCGCGCGGTCTTCGTAGCCAAGTGTGGACCAGGCCGCAGCTAAAGCGGAATAGGTCGAGGCGTGGTCAGGATCAAGCGCGGCCGCCTTCTGCAGGAGGTCGACCGCGGAGAGCGCATCGAAGACGCGCAATCTTTGCAAGCCTTCGGCATAGAGGCGGGCGGCCTCGGGGTTGGAAGGCAGGGCAGCCGTGACGAGTGTGGACTGAGCGCCGGAAAGAGGGCCGATATCCAGCTTTGCTCGCAGTTCGGCGCCCGCTCTGCTGACCAGCTGATCGATGTCGGATTCGTTGCCTTTCTCCGATATGGAGGCCAAGGTCTCGCCAGCGGCTGTATCCTGGAGGCGCAGATCGAGGCGGAGCTGGCCATCGCCCAGCGGAACATAGGAGCCAAGCACGACATCGTCGCTGCCAAGATTTTGACGGATGCGACGGAGGGTCTCGCGGCCATAGCTGTCCGCATCCTTGAGGGCGAGATTGAGCTTCATTTCCGCGACGCTTTCGCCGGGAATGGTGCGCAACTGATCCCCCTGGCCGAGTTCGGTGGTGAGCATCTCAGAGAGCGCCGTAGAGAGCCAGGACTGGTCAGCTTTTCCGGAGAGATTTTGAAAGCCCAACACTGCAATCGTTCGGCGGCGATTGACCGGTGAGGAAGCGGCTTGTTGAGGTTTGCGCTCGTGGAAGAAGAGGGCGGTGGCGCCAATCAGCAAGAGCACCACGACCATGAGAGAGCCGAACCATAGCGGTTTTTGCCAGGCGCGTTGTTTGGATAGAGGGGCTGGAGTTGCGTTTGGATGACGTTGCAGTCGCTCGAGGTCCGCGCGCAGATCGGATGCGTGCTGATATCGCAGCTCGCGGTCTTTCTGGAGGGCCTTGGCGACGATGCCATCGAAGCCGGGCGGCAGGTGAGTATTGGTGCGCGTGGCGGGAACCGGCTGCCGGTTCAGGATCCCGTCAAAGATGGTTGCGGCGCTATTGCCGCGAAAAGGCGGGAGGCCGGTCGCCATTTCGTAGAGGACCGCGCCGAAAGAGAAGAGGTCTGTACGGGGATCCAGTGGCTTTGCCGCAGCCTGCTCCGGAGACATGTATGCGATAGTGCCGAGCATGAAGCCCGGAGCGGTGAGTTGCGCCAGGTCATCGGCGCCGGCTGCGGTTTCGGTAGCAGTTATCGGGCTGCGGGAAAGGCCAGCGGTCAGCTTGGCCAAGCCGAAATCCACGATCTTGGCATGGCCGCGTTCGGTGACAAGAATATTCGCGGGCTTGATGTCGCGATGAATGATGCCCTTTGCGTGGGCCGCGTCGAGCGCGTCGGCGACCTCGATGGCCAGGGGGAGCAGAACATCCAGTGGGAGTGGGCGGCCAGCGATGCGATGTTTTAGAGTCATGCCATCGATGAATTCCATGGCGATGAAGGATGTGTCGCCGAAACTGCCGATCTCGTAAATGGTGCAGATATTTGGATGGTTGAGAGCGGAGGCGGCGCGGGCTTCGCGGCGAAGGCGTTCGAGAGCCTGGGGGTCCTGGGCCACCGCGCCGGGCAGGAACTTCAACGCAACCAGGCGGGAGAGTTCGGTGTCCCTCGCTTTATAAATCACGCCCATTCCGCCGGAGCCCAGAGGCGCAACGATGGAGTAGCGGCCGACCATCGTGCCAGGAGACAGGCGGCTGCCTATCGCGGAGCCTGTGGTGGTTTGCGAGATACCCTGGGGCGCAAGGAGTGGCGCGGCCATAAAGCTGCCGGCGCGATCGTTCTCCAGCAGCAGCTCATCCACCAGCTGACGGAGCTCAGGCGAATCCCTGCACGCCTGATCCAGAAAGGCAGCGCGGCTCTCGGGCGCCAGGTCTAATGCGGCTCCGAACAATTCCTCCGCGGATTGATCCCATTTACCCATCGTTCCTGGTTACAGGTGACAGGTTACAGGTTACAGGGCGGGGTTAGTGGCTACGTTCGGAATCCTTCAGGCGTCAATGGGGCGGGGATCGTTTGGACCGTTGGGATGAGAAGGATGGAACTGGTAGAGGGATCAGCGCACCGAGCTCAGGTCACAGGACTCCGCTTCGGAGTGGGGTGCGTGCCGATCTTCATCGGTCGATTGGGCGGGGAGATGCAGTTCCGCGCCGGTCGTTAATTCCCTGGTGAAGAAGTGGTCGACGGCTTCGAGGATGGCGGCGCCGGATTTGGCTTCATAGATGGATTTGCGGAGGGCGGCGCCGCCGTGGACTCCGTGGGTGAACCAGGAGGCGAACTGCTTCATTTTGCCGGCGGCTTCGGCGGCGGGGGCGCGGGAGGTGTCGGTTGTGAGCTCGGTGAGGAGCATTTCGAAGTAGGTGCGGATCATGCGGTAGCGGTCCTGCTCGGTAGGCAGGTCGTAGCGGCCGGTCGCGGTATATTGGGCAATTTGCCGGAAAATCCAGGGATTTGCAGGAGCGGCGCGGCCAATCATGACGGCATCGCAGCCGGTTTTGGCGATGAGGGCGCAGGCGTCTTCGGGGGTGCGTACATCTCCGTTGCCGATGACGGGGATTTTGACGGTGGCTTTGACTTCGGCGATGTGCTCCCAACGGGCTTGGCCGGCGTACCCCTGTTCGCGGGTGCGGGCATGGATGGCGACGGCGTTGAGACCGGAGTCTTCGGCAAGTTTGGCGAGGGGGACGCAGACGATGTGGTTGTCGTTCCAGCCGAGGCGGAACTTGACGGTGAACGGAATTGTAACGGCGGCGCGCACAGATTCGAAGATTTTGGCGATGAGGGGCAGGTCGCGGAGAAGGCCGCTGCCTCCGTTGCAGGAGACGACGCGTTTGGCGGGGCAGCCGAGGTTGAGGTCGACCAGGTCGAAGCCGGTTTGCTCGACGATGCGGGCGGCGTCGGCGAGGGTCTGGGGATTCGAGCCGAAGAGCTGGGCGGAGATGGGGTGCTCGTCGTCGTAGAAGGTGAGGTAGCGTTTGCGCTTGGATTCACGCATGCGGGCGAGGCCGTCGGCCGAGGTGAACTCGGTCATGATGAGGCCGCAGCCGGACTGCTGGTTTGTGATTGTTTCGTCAAGTGTTGGCCGCACGGATGGAGGCGCTTCGCGCTCTTGATCCTCGGGATCCGCTGCTGCCGAGGTCATAAACATGCTGGCGTTGCGGATGAAGCGGCGGAAGACGGTGTCAGTAACGCCGGCCATGGGCGCGAGGACGGTGGCGGGGGCTACGGTGACTGGGCCGATTTGGAGGGAGGCGGGGACACGCGTGCCGGGTGGCATGGGGTGCTCTTGCGGGTTGTCCCAGTGTTTTTTCATTCAGCCTTATTCACGGACTTCCCAGTTGGCCTGATTCGCCGCCATATACTGGTCGGCAATATCGGTAATCTGGCTGGACGATCGAAAGCGTTCAGGCTTGAGTAATAGGTCAACTCTGGGATCCTGTTCCGTAACATCCACGAACAAGATACCGATTCGCCCCACCCCGTCGGGGGCGAGCGATTGACTCAAACTCGGCTTGCCTGGTATCCACCGCTGCTTGTTAGGTTCGGTGCAGACGACAGCCACATATCGAAATTGAGCGGGAAATGCCGCGAACTCCTGCATTACCTCCGGAACACGCCTCTCAAGGAATGCAGACCACCCGTGGTTGTCGCGATGACCGAGTTCCCATGGCACGAGGCGAACGGCATGAACGTCGCCTACACCGGTCCGGTCGATGGCAAGCACATCGACATGTGTTCCGTTCCAATCGGCATCCAGATATACCTTAGGGTAGAGGAGCTTCCGAATTAAGAAATCCTGGACGGCATTCTTCGCTCTGCCGATGTCTTGTCGACTTTGAACTTCAGGCATCTTTCCACCCCTCAATCTTCAATCGTCTCCCCACGGCCTCGGCCCAAACGGCAAATCTTCGGGCTTGCTGGATGATTCCAACAATGTCTTTGATTGAAACCCTTTCCGGTGAGTACGCGACCATGCTCTTTTGCGCAAGCATTTTCTTCAGCCCCTCAATACCTTGCTGCTCCTCGAATTTTCGCGCGGCGAGCAACACTTTCAGCTCCTTAGTTGCACTCGTGTGGTTATCTGAAGAGAGCCGCCTGCTCCCAAGTCCGACTCGAAGTGCATCGCAATAAGAGATAGCGCCGTGAATGCCGAGCAACGCAGTCGAATGTCCGAATTCAGTCAAGTCATCTTTCAGGAGTTCCATACCCTTCAGGAAGTCTCTGGCGCGATGAAGATAATGCCGGACGTGAACTTCCTGCATGGGCATTCTCCCAATACGATCTTCCCATGAAAAAAGCCCCCGCCGTGGCGGAGGCCTCTTGTTTCGAGTGCCGCTGGCGGGTTACTTCGCGGCGGCGGCTGGCTCCGGTTTGGCTTCGGTTTTGGCGTACTTGCGGCGGAAGCGCTCGACGCGTCCGGCCGTGTCGACCAGCTTTTGTTTGCCGGTGAAGAACGGGTGACAGTTCGAGCAGATTTCGGCGTGGATATCGCCTTTGTGCGTGGACTTGGTGGCGAAGCTGTTGCCACAGGCGCAGACCACGCGAATCTCGTGATAGTTTGGGTGAATTCCCTCTTTGGGCATGGCTCTTCTGGGACCTTTCCTACTTTCCCTTATTTTATCGTGAATTGGCGGAGCGGCCAATCCTGCGTTCGATGCTCTCTGGATCGCGATGGATTCAGCCATCGGCCGGAACGGGTTGCGGGTGAGCGGCTTTGTCCTTTTCCTGAAGGAGCTGGATGATCTTTCGGTAGAGGCGATCGCGGACCTCGACGCGGCCGGAGGCGCGGGTGACATAGCGGATCTGCATATCGATGCCGGCGGCGGAAGGGCGCAGCAGGATGATGGGCGATGCTCCCTGGCGGGTGAGGCCGGTGACCCGGGTGCTGCGTTTCCATTCCTGTTCGGCGAGGCGGGCGCTCTCCTGGGTTTCTTCCTGGGCGGCTGCTTCGACGCTTTTTGAGAACGCGAGGATGTCTTCGCTGGCGGGGACGCTGACGGTGATTTCATCCCACAGCCACTGGCCTTCGCTCGAGAAATTGAAGTACTGGCCGCGGATGGCGAAGCTGTTGAGGAAGGAGACGCGACGGCCGGTGGGCTCGCCTTTATCGGCGAGGCAGGTGGTTTCAAGAAGCGTGGTGCTGACGAGGCCGACTTCGATCACTTCGCCGCAGACGCTGTTGATCTCGACCATATCGCCGACGCGAATGCCGTTCTTTCCGACCAGGATGAACCATCCCAGGAAGGCGAGGATGTAATCCTGGAGGGCGATGGTGAGGGCCGCGGTGGCGAGGCCGATCATGGTGCCTGTCTGGTGCGGCGGCCCGAAGACGATCAGCAATATGAGGAGAACGCCGAGGACCTGGACGCCTACTTCGAGGATGGTGCGCAGGGTTTCACGCTGTTTGCGATCGAGGGTAGGGTGGGCTGTGAGGCGGCGCACCAGGCCGTCGCCGGCGATCATGCACAGGACGACGAAGAGGATGAGCTCGAGCGATTGCAGGATGAGGTGGAAGACGATGCGGTGCTGCAGGCGCACCTGCGCGGCCCACTTGCCGTAGACGCTCGCCAGCTGCTGATCGGTTTGAATGCGGTCATCGTCGATCGAGAGAACCTGGCGTTCGATACTGCGATTCTGAATTTCTTTGAGGGTAGATGGGCCGGTGCGGGCGGCGGCGCTGGCTTTGACTTTGGCTTCAAGGCCGTTGTGCTCTGAAGTCAGAGCGCGGGCATCGCTTTGCGCTTCGGCGAGGGCCTGCTGGATGGTGGCATAGCGGCTGCGCTGATCGAACCAGGCTCTGATGCGGCCGGCGAGGGCGCCATGACTGCGAGCGGAGACGGACGCGGACTGGCTCGCGGCCTGCTGCTGGCTGTCGTACTTGCGCATGGCAGCCTCGTGAGCAGCGAGTTCGCTTTGAATGCGAACGCTCTGGTTGCCGGTGGCGCGATCCAGGTCGCTCTGCGCGTCGTTGAGTTCGTCGGAGTCGAGACCGAGCTGGGCGTTTGCTACCTGGAGGGCGTCGTTCTCCGCGGGCGCGCCAGTTCCCTGCGGCGGCGATTTCGCTTTTAGCTGGTCGACGAGGAGGCGATCCTGGGCGATTTCCTGCTGGAGTTCGGCGACGCGCTGGGAGAGCGCGAGAGCTTCGCCGGTGAGCACCCGCTGGCGGGTTTGCAGTTCCGCCTGACGGAGAGCCGCGGCGAAGGCCTGATCGACCTCGTGATCGGCGAGGTGTTCGGCCTCGTGGGCGTACTGGATTTCTTCCGAGCTCACGGCGAGCGACGCAAGGGTCTGAGCGTTTTGCCAGGGGCGCTGGTCGACGAGGGACTCGGCGGCGGCTCCGGCTCCGGCGCGGAGGGAGGCGAGGGTGGCCATGGCTCCACGGGTGAACCACGACCAGGCGACGCAGAGCGCCAACACGGCGGTTAGCGCGATGAGGACGATAAGCCTGACCCTGCCGAAGATGCGGGAGGGACCTGGGCTGGCGGCGCCGATGGGGGGAGTGGCCATGGGTGTAGGTCCATTGTATGCAGGCTGGGGTGGCGGGGACGGGAACCGGGCGCGAAGACGAAAGACAATCGTGGGGAGATGAAATGTGTGCGGTTTTCCACGGCAAAGGCGGCTTCGGGCTTGCAATCCAGCGATAGTGCGGGTAAGTTCATCGAATCAGGCGGAAGGACGGGCCCGCCCCAGCGTGTTCCTTTCGACAAACGAAAAAAGGAGAGATCTTATGGGATTGCTCGAAGAACTGGCCGGAGCCGCGGCCGCAGTGGAAGGCGCGAAGAAGCTGGATCCGAATGCAGGGCTCATCACCGAAGGCGTCGCCGCTGTGGCTGGCTTTGAAGGCACCGAAGCGGTGACGAACTTCATCCACAAAGAAGAAGACAAGCACGAGGAGCAGCAGTAGCAGGGCTCCTGAAGTAAGCTCTGATTCAACCCTCGAAGACCATTCGTGGCGGAATGCTGCTGAGCGAAGACAGCAGCAGTTTGCCGCGCGCTTGTTGACTGGATCAGGCCACCGGAAGGTGGCCTTTCCTTTTGGCGTTGGCTAAGGGGCCGTGCGCAGATATGCTGGCAGGCATGAGGCATGGCGGATTGGTTGGGGCTGGATTTGTTGCCGTCGGCGTTGCGGCTCCGGGGTTGTCGAGCCGCGGGCTGGTTGGGCCGGGGCTGGTTGGCCTGATCGTGGCGATCAGCTTTGCGGCTGGGCTGAATGTTTATGCGACGGTCGCGACGCTGGGGCTGCTGGCGCACACCGGGTGGGCGGTGTTGCCGCCTGGGCTGCATCTGCTGACGAGCTGGTGGGTGATTGGGGCGTCGCTGGCGCTTTTTGCGGTTGAGTTTTTCGCGGACAAGATTCCGGCATTCGATTTGTTCTGGAATGCTCTTCATACGTTTGTGCGGGTTCCGGTGGCGGCGCTGATGGCGTACGGCGCGAGTTCACAGCTAACGCCCGAGATGCAACTGGTGGCTACGCTGGCGGGTGGAGCGATTGCGCTGGCTACGCACGGAGGCAAGACAGCGGCGCGGGTGGCAGTGACTCCGTCGCCGGAGCCGGTTTCGAATATCGCGCTGAGCACGGCCGAGGATGCGCTGGCGGTGTCTGTGACGTGGCTCGCGACGTACCATCCGATAGCGGCTGGGGTGATTGCCTGTGTGTTTCTCGTGGTGATTGTGGTTGCGGTGCGGTGGGTTTGGAGGATGGTTGCGCGGGCCTGGCGGTCGCTGACTGGAGATCGGGAGCGGGTGGCTGCTAACGGGTAGGGAGGAACGAGGGGTGCGACAACGGTTGTGCCTTTTTTTGCGGCAGGAGCCCGCAGGAAGAGGCACTATAGAGGTATGGAAAGCAGTGGAACGCAGGTTCCGACCCTGCCCGACAGCCTCATGACGGAGATCGCTAAGATCGCGCGCGCCCAGGATCGCAGCGTCTCGGAAGTTCTGGCTGAGGCCGTAGATCGCTACGTGAAGGACGAACAGTGGGATGCCCTGAAGCGGTATGGCCGGAAGCGGGCGAGCGAGCAGGGGCTCACGGAAGCCGATGTGGCGCGCCTTGTGTCGGAATACCGGAAAGAACATGGCGGTTAGGTGGTCTCAGTAACGGCGGACAGCAATATTTACATTTCGGCATTGAACTTCGGCGGCCCTCCGGATGAGTTTCTGGATCTTGCGCGGGCCGGCGTTATCCGCCTCGCCATCTCTACTCCGATCCATACGGAGGTTGCCGGCATTTTGCGACTGAAGTTCGGTTGGGATGAAGCGGCCGTCCTGCAGGCGAAGGAACGGATCGATGATTATGCGGACCATGTTGATCCACAACAGGCGGTGGAGGCCGTGCGGGAAGACCCTTCCGACAACCGAATTCTGGAATGCGCCCAAGCGGCCCGATCCGAGTACATTGTGACTGGCGATAAGCACCTGCTGAAGCTGGGTAGCTTCGGATACGCAAAGATAGTCAAACCTGCCGATTTTTTGAGAATTCACTCCGCGCTAAGAAGTTAGGCTGCGGATCTCAGTTGCCCGTCATAGAGGCGCGCAGTTCCTGGACGATTTCCGCGGCGGCTTTGCGGGCTTCGTCTTCGCGGTCGGGGGGGAAGGAGATGGCCCCGACGCGGGCGTGGCCGCCTCCGCCGTAGCGCTCGCAGATGGTTGCGAGGTTGACCATGTTTTCGGGCGGGGTTTTGGTCCAGGGGTTGGAGCCTACGGCGACCTTGGTGCGGAAGCTCGATTTGGAGAGGCCGATGGAGTAGGTCGCCTCGGGATGCAGGTAGTAAGGGATGAATTTGTTGTAGCCCTCGAGCGGCTTGTCGGTGATGTCGAAGTAGATGGTTCCCTGCTTCGACTCGGAGCGTTCACGGATGAGGTCGATGGCGAGCTGGTGCCGTTTGAGGAGCGGGGGAAGGAGGCTCGCGACCCAGGGCTGATCGAGAACCTGCTGGAGCGGCATGCGGGTGAGCAGGGGGATGAGCTTCGGAATGAACTCTGGATCTTCAGACGATTCGATGATGAGGGTGAGCTTCATGGCGGGCTCGGGCATTTCGACGGCGGACTGGGCGCTTTCGTAGAGAGCGCCGTCGACGATGTCGGCCCAGCGGACGAGTTCGGCGACCGGGGTGGGGTCGAAGCCGAACTGCGTGGACGCGATGTGGGCGAGAAAGCTGGTGCAGGAGACGTAGTTGGGGTCGAAGAAGCGGTGGCCTTTGTAGCGGCCATCGGCCATGCCGTTGATGTAGTCCTGATGATCTTCAGGGGTGAGGAAGGCCGAGAGGTGGTGGTCGAACCACCAGGTGATTTTGGGGGAGGGAGAATATTTGAAGTCGACGATGGCGTTCTCGTCGCCGGTGAAGTCGGCTTCATTGAAAAGGGCGCCGGCGCGGTGGACGAGGCCCCAGAACTCGTAGGCAGCGCCAGGGTGGATGCATTCCTGGTGGAAACGGGTGAATAACGAAGCCGAGCAGGCTCCGTCGAAACACTTATCGTGATAGAAGACCCGCACCCTCAAGACGCCGCCGCCCCCGCCCACCGCCGGCAAGGCAACGCCGGTCAGGAAGCTATTAGCTTACCGGGTGGGCGGGCGGTGTCAAGGGTTACCGAGCATTTGCGGCAGGCAGGGGAAGGCCGGTATCATCGAAGCATAAGCATGCGCGCGGCTATCTCCAGATCGCGAGGCCTGTTTGGGATCGTCTGCATCGCGCTCGTCCTGATGAGCGGGGTGGTGCAGGCGGCGCATTTCCATGCGTCCGGGGAGCCGGATCACGACTGCACGCTGTGCATGGCGGCGCACCATGTGGCGCGGATCGCCGCGCCGGTGACGTTCAATGTGAGCAGCGTGGCGATTGCGAAGGTGATCGTCGCGCACAGAATCACCAGGCCGCAGCCCGCGGTCTTCTTCCGGCTCTCCAGCCGACCTCCGCCCCAGGGCTCCGCTTCGCTCGCGTAGTTCCCTTTCAGGCCCGGGCTTTTCACCCATTCAGGAGGTCGTGCATGCGCACATTGCTGCGTTGCGGCGCTGTTTCTCTACCCTTTCTATTCGTTGGCATGTTGCTCTGCGGACCGCTGGCGGCCGCGCAAACCGGAACCATGTCTGGAACGGTCGCGGGGACGGTGACCGACCCTACGGGCGCGGTTTTGCCGGGGGCTACGGTGAGCATCCAGAACCCGGTGAGCCAGTACGAGCGCACCGCGAAGACGGATAGTTCAGGGCATTTCCAGTTCGCGAATGTGCCTTACAACTCGTACCACATGACGGTGAACATGACGGGCTTCGGGATGTTTGTCCACGATGTGGACGTGCGTTCGAGCACGCCGGTGACGGTGCCGGTGAGCATGGCTTTGGGAGCGGCGGCGACCACGGTCGAAGTGACGGGCGAAGATCTGGTCAACAATGCCGCCAGCATGGATACGGATATCGATCGTAAGGCGTTCTCGGAGATTCCGCTGGAGAGCACGACGTCGGGGCTGAGCTCGCTGGTTACGCTGTCATCGCCGGGCGTATCCGCGGATTCGAACGGGCTTTTTCATGGGCTGGGCGATCACGCCGAGAACTCGTTCTCTGTGGATGGGCAGCCGATCACCGATCAGCAGAGCAAGGTTTTCTCGAATCAGCTTCCGTCTTCGTCTGTGCAGTCGATGCAGGTGATCGAGGGCGCGCCGCCGGCGGAGTACGGAGACAAGACGAGCCTGGTAATCCAGGTGACAACGCGGTCAGGGCAGGGGCTGACGAGGCCAACCGGGCAGTTGAACGCGTCTTATGGATCGTTTGGGTCGACGTCGGGTGGATTCGATCTGGGGTATGGCGGGCAGAAGTGGGGGAACTTTATCTCGGCGGATGGGACGAATACGGGGCGGTTTCTGGATGCGCCGGAGTTTGTGGTTCTTCATGACAAAGGGAACGAGGAAAACCTCTTCGATCGGGTGGATTATCAGATCGACACGGCGGATTCGGTGCATCTGAACCTGAATTATTCGCGGTCGTGGTTTCAGACGCCGAACACTTACGACAATCTAAACGCGGGTGGAGTTAACCTGGCCGGGGCGGCAGTGACTGGGCAAACGGATCAGCGGTCGAAGATCGGGACCATCGACATAGCTCCGAGTTATACGCGGGTAATCAGCCAGGAGTCAGTGTGGAATATCGGGGCCTATCTGCGGAAGGACAATTATCATTACTATCCGAGCGGCGATCCGCTGGCCGATCTGGGGCCGGTGCAGCAGGAGAGCATCGGACAGGATCGCAGCCTGGCCAATGACGGCGTGCACACGGATATCTCGTATGTTAAGGGCATCAACAATGTGAAGCTGGGGGCGATGTACGAGCAGACGTTCCTCAACGAGAGTGACTCGCTGGGCATCGTGCTTCCAACTTATCTGGATTCTCTGGGATGCATGTCGGGCGGATCGCCGGATGTGCCCACCGGGCCGCCGTGCACGACTTTGTATCCTTACGATCTGACGCGGGGCGGCGGGTTTTACGATTTTCTGGGGCATACCGATGTGAAGGAGCTGGCGCTTTATATCGAGGATCAGATCACCAAGGGGAACTGGCTGATTAACGCGGGGATGCGGGGCGATCTTTACAACGGATTGTCGGACGCAAGCCAGGCGGAGCCGCGCGTGGGTACGTCTTACACCGTCAAGCGGACTAACACGGTGTTACGCGCTTCTTATGCGCGGACGCTGGAGACGCCATTCAACGAGAACCTGATTCTTTCGAGCCGGGGGTGCCTGAATGCGGTGGTGAATCCACTGCTGCTGTGCCAGGGCGGGGACTCAGGGGCGCTGTCTCCGGGCTTCCGCAATGAGTTCCACGCGGGCTTGCAGCAGGTTTTCGGCAGCCATTTCGTGGTGAGCGGGGAGTACATCTGGAAATATACCCACAACGGTTACGATTTCAGCGTGCTGGGGTATACGCCGATTACTTTCCCGATCGAGTGGCATAACTCGAAGATTCCTGGCTTTGCGCTGCGGGCGAACGTGACGCCGGTGCATGGGTTCAGCGCGTATGTGGTGATGTCATCGGTGGCGGCGCGGTTCTTTCCACCGCAGGTGGGTGGAGCGGGAGCCACGGTGGGACAGACGGGGCTGCCGTTCAGGATCGACCACGACGAGCGTTACAACGAGACCACGCACTTTCAGTATCAGATTCCTGGGAAGCACAGCCCGTGGTACAGCCTGAACTGGCGTTTCGACAGCGGCCAGGTGGCGGGGGCAGTTCCCTGCTACAACCCGCTTTCGAACGACCCGAACAGCGCCTGCGGCGCGACGTCGACGACGCTGAACGGTCAGCCGGCGGTGAACCTGGCCAACCTCGATGCGGATGAGGAATTCGAAGCGGGGCTGACATGCGATGGGGTCAGGGCGACGCCGGGGCATCCGCTGCCGGCCTCGTGCCTGGCGTCGCAATATGGCTCGACGCTGGTGAACATTCCGGCGCCGAACAAAGGCGATAACGATCATGACCCGCAGCGTATTCAGCCGCGGAGCCTGTTCGATATGTCGTTAGGAGAAGATAATCTCTTTCACGGCGACAAATATAAGTGGGGCGCGCAGCTGACGGCGATTAACGTGACGGATAAGTATGCGCTGTATAACTTTCTGTCGACCTTCAGCGGTACGCATTATGTGACGCCGAGGTCGGTGTCGGGACAGATCAGTTTGCATTTCTAGGGAGCGTGTTTCAAGAGTGGATGGACGATTATCAGGCTCGAATCGCGTGGGGGCTAAAGGTGTCTCGGCACGATTGAGCAGGTCGCGCAAAGATCGGCATGGGGCAGCTCGGGTAGTGCCCTTTCAAAACGGTGCGAGACAGTACTTTGGGGTGGATCGAGAATAGAGTCCCATTGACGTCCTAATGGCAGGGGCGTTTGCTTCTTGCTGTGGGGTGAACCTGGCTCTCGCGGGGTTTTGGGTGTGGGCTAGTTTTGTGTTTCGGGCGGGCTGCCTGGGGCGACCTTTTCGAGCATGTATTGCGCGGCGAGATCGGTGAAGCGCGCGACTTCGGCTCGGCTCCAGGCTTCGTCGCGGCCCAGTTCGTGGGCCAGGAGGCGGGCGGCGGTCGGGGACATGGCAACGGCTGCGCGTGCATTGAGGAGGAGGGCTCGCGTGCGCCGCGCGAGCACATCTTCAACGGTGCGCGCCATCTCCTCGCGCGCTGCCCAAATCACCTCGGCCGCGACCTGGGGCAGGCGCTCGTCCATCTGCTTTGCAAGTTCCGAGGACTCGCTGGCCAGCACCAGAACCTTTTCCGCGTCGGAGCCGTAGACCCACAGGCCGCCATGCGGATCGTCTCCCATTTTGTAGCCGTGAATGCGCAAACCCCGGGTGATGCAGGGCCGATCTTCGAGCTTGCCGAGCATGATCGCGTGGTCCACGGTGTCCTCAGCCATGTGACGATACGTGGTCCACTTGCCGCCGACGATGGTCAGCAACCCGGAGTGATCGATGTGGATCGTGTGGTCGCGAGACAGGGCCGAGGTTTTGCTTGAATCCGATCCGGCGGCCTTTACGAGCGGGCGGATGCCGACATAGACGCTGAGAATGTCGTCGCGGGTGGGCTTGTGGCTCAGGTATTCGCCGGCTGTCTCCAGCACAAATTCGATTTCCTGATCGTAGGGGAGCGGCTCATAGGAAGGTTCGTCGATGGGCGTGTCGGTTGTGCCGACGACGGTGTGCTCGTGCCAGGGAATCGCGAACAACACGCGGCCATCGCTGGTATGGGGCACCATCACCGCGGTCTTGCCACGCAGGAACGAGCCTTCCAGAACGAGGTGAATGCCCTGGCTTGGCGCCACCATTCCCTTCGCGGCGGGATCGTCCATGCGCCGGATTTCGTCGGTGAAGATGCCGGTCGCATTCACAACGACGCGGGCGGCAATTGAGAAGCGCTCCGAGGTCTCGCTGTCGATGGCCTCCACGCCGTTGACGTAACCGTCTTCGTCTTTTCGCAGAGCAACGACCGGCATGTAATTGACGACTACGCCGCCATGATCGACAGCTGTCTTCATCAGGTCGATTAACAGCCGCGCATCATCGAACTGGCCGTCGTGGTAAATCACGCCGCCGCGGAGACCCTCCTGCTTCAGAGTTGGAAGGCGCTCCAGCGTCTCCTCCTGGGAGAGGATGCGCGATTTTCCAAACCCATACTTGCCGGCGAGGACGTCGTAGACTTTCAGACCGATTCCGTAAAAGGGGGTCTCCCACCAGGAGTAGTTGGGGACGACGAAGGGCAGGTCGTGGACGAGATGGGGCGCATTCTGCAATAACAAGCCGCGCTCCTTCAGGGCTTCCATTACGAGCGAGATGTTACCTTGCTCGAGATAACGCACGCCTCCGTGGACGAGCTTGGTGCTGCGGCTGGAGGTACCCTTGCCGAAGTCCTCGCGTTCGAGCAGCAGCACGGAAAATCCACGGGAGGCCGCATCGACGGCGACGCCGGCTCCGGTGGCTCCGCCTCCGATAACCACCACGTCCCACGGATCCGATGCATTCGCGGAGCGCTCTCGAATCCGGGCAATCATCTCTTCGCGTTTCATGCCTGCTGCCCCTTTTCGTCTGGGCGGTTCCATCCGCTGGCGCGTTTAACCGCGTCTCTCCATCTTGCGTGGCGCGCGTCCATCTCCTCTTTGCTGGCCTTCGGCTGGAATACAGTGTCGTTGGCGCGCAGTTTGGCAATTTCCTCGATGCCGTTCCAGAAGCCAACCGACAGGCCAGCCAGATAGGCCGCCCCGGCCGCCGTCGTCTCCAGAATGGCAGGGCGCCGCACCGGTAACTGGAGCAGGTCTGCCTGAAACTGCATCAGGACGTCGTTGGACGCGGCTCCGCCATCGACGCGCAGTTCGCGAAAGGGCTGCTTTGTATCGTGGCTCATCGCGTCGAGCACATCGGCCACCTGGAAGGCGATGCTTTCGAGCGCTGCGCGCGCGATGTGCCCAATCTGCGTACCGCGTTCGATGCCAATAATCATGCCCCTCGCATAGGGGTCCCAGTGGGGCGCGCCGAGCCCGGTGAAGGCCGGGACGAAGACGACCTGATTGGCGCCGTCGACCGAGGCAGCGACTTTTTCGACGTCGGGCGATTGCACGAAAAAGCGCATGTTGTCGCGCAGCCACTGGACCACCGCGCCGCCCACGAAGACGCTGCCCTCGAGCGCATAGACGAGCTTTTTCTCGATGCTGCAAGCCAGCGTCGTAATCAGCCGGTGATTGGACAGCGTGAAATCGCTCCCAATGTTCTCGAGCAGAAAACATCCGGTGCCGTAGGTGTTCTTGGCGTCGCCCGGGGAGACGCAGAGTTGGCCGAAGAGCGCCGCCTGCTGATCGCCGGCGATGCCCGCGATTTCTACATCGCCCAGGCCCAGTGAAGTGGTGACCCTCCCCATCGAATCGCTGGACCAGCAAACCTCCGGCATCATGCTGGCCGGGATATTGAGCAGCTTCAGCAGTTCGTCGTCCCATCGGTCTTCGACAATGTTGTAGAGCATGGTGCGGCTGGCGTTGGTGCGGTCGGTGAGGTGGCGGTTGCCGCTGGTCAGGTTCCATACCAGCCACGTATCGACCGTGCCGAATGCCAGCTTGCCCTGATCGGCGCGGGCGCGGGCGCCTGGCACGTTATCGAGAATCCAGGCAATCTTGGTCGCCGAAAAATAGGAGTCGATGAGAAGGCCGGTCTTGCGCCGGACAATTTCTTCCGCGCCTTCGTCCAGGAGCTTTTTGCAAAGCGGAGCGCCGCGACGGTCCTGCCAGACGATGGCATTGTAGACGGGTTTGCCGGTGTCGCGATCCCACACGATGGTTGTTTCGCGCTGGTTGGTGATGCCCAGGGCAACAACGTCGCGGGGACGAGCGCCCGCCTTGCCCATCACTTCTACCGCGGCGGTCAGTTGCGAGGTCAGGATGTCAAAGGGATCGTGCTCTACCCAGCCGGTATCGGGGAAATGCTGGGTGAATTCATGCTGAGCAACCCCGGCGATGCTGCCGTCATGCGCGAAGAGGATGGCGCGAGAGCTGGTAGTTCCCTGATCCAGAGCCAAAACGTAGTTCATAGAATTCCGAGACGCCCGTTGGGCTGAAAGAGGAATTATAGGCGGCGGAGTTGATAAGGGGATGGACCATACTGGCAGAGCTGCGCTTCTGGTCGCCAAGCGACAGACGAATTCGGGCGGGCGCAGCGGGATCGATTCCTTCGCTGGTTTTGTACCCCGCCCACAAGGAATTTCGAAAAGATTCGATTACACAGTCCGTCGCCACCCCGATGCAGATGACGCCTCTTTTCAGCCCAAGAAGGAGGCGAGCACACCCCTCACCGCACCCACCTCGCGCCCTTCAGCGTCGCGCGCACGTCCCGGCGCCGGTCCGGGCGGTTGGCCGGAAAACCCTCATAGCGGCGCCATGCACCCGCAGCTTTGTCACGCAAAAAGGGTCGAACAAGGCCGATCGACTTCTAAAACGGACAAGTCGCGGATTTCACGCTAATCAATTGTTTTTATTTTGAAATCAGGAATCGAGGCAGGACGTATGGCGGAGAGGGAGGGATTCGAACCCCCGATACCCGTAAAGGTATGCCTGATTTCGAGTCAGGTGCATTCAACCGGGCTCTGCCACCTCTCCGAGTCGAATTATCGCATGCTTCATTGGATGGTTGAAGCCACCAAATGGGGGAGCTTTGACTCCCGGTTTGGGCCAGGATTTCCTGCCATTCGGCCGCCCTGTCTTCGGTCATGGGAGATTCTTTTCCGCGACTCTGATCGGTTGAGGGGCGGCAAAATCCCTGCCTGCGATTCGAAAGCCCTGACGACAGGGCCTGAACCCCGGCGTCCCTGGAATGGGACTTTAGTGCTATCTCTTGGTTGCCATGCAGTACTAAAGTGACGATTGAAAAGATTACCTATGCTGGTAAGATTTGTCTACTTCTAGTGGCCGCTTTGAGAAGGATGCGCTTTTCAAAGTTGCCATAATCGTCGAACTAAAGCGCGCAAATTAAAGCACGTGATGGACTTTTATCGCTCGCACAGCAGTAACCAGGCAGCGATAAACTGTGGTGACTAACGTGCAACAGTAGGAGTAATTCTATTTGTTCCATTCGTTCTGCGCGCTGGCCAGAGAGAGCGGCAGAATCCGTTCGAACGGGCCGTTTCAGTGACGGGGGCATTCCGACTTTCCGGTGCCCTGGGCTGGAGTTCGGTCCGAAAATGCTGACGTTTTGCACGAGGTGAGGTAGATGTATTCGAGGTTTTTTGCTGCCTGCGCGGGTTCGGCCCGCAGTACTGTTCGCGCCTCTTCTGCCAATCGGGAAACTGAACTCAGTTCGCACTTTCAATCCGAAAGCCGGCTGCGGCGAATGCACAAATCGTGGTGCATCGGATTGGCCGCCTGCTGCGCCGTATCCCTGCTGTCGGGATGCGGAAATATCGAGGGCGGTCCGAGCGGCGGTGTGCCGGGTTCGCTGGTACCCTCATCCAGCGCGATCTCCTTCGGAACAGTCACCGTAGGCCAGACGGCAAGCGCTACTGTTTCGCTCCGGAACGAAAGCATCGATCCGGTGAAGATCTCTCAAATCAATGTCAGTGGGCAGGCGTTTACGCTGGCAGGCCAGAACAATCTCCCTGCCACGGTCGCCAGCGCCGGCGTCTACACCGTGACCGTGCAGTTCCGGCCCACAGCGGCCGGTTCGGCGGCAGGCGATCTGACGGTGGTGAGCAACTCCGATTCCGGAACGTCGACCATTACGCTGAGTGGCACGGGCGCGAGCACCGGAAGCACCGCAAGCCCGGCGTCGCTGAGCGCGGTTTCGTGCGACAGTGAAAGCATCGTGGGTACGGGCAGCGACAACTGCGCCGTAACGCTGACCGCGGCGGCTCCGGCGGGCGGCATGGCAGTAAACCTGGCCAGCAGCAGCGCCTCAGTCACCGTACCGGCTACCGTGACGGTTGCGGCTGGCTCACTCAGCGCGGGATTCAGCGCCACGGTCGCGGCCGTTACCGCCGCACAGACAGCAACCTTGTCCGCCGCAGCGGGCGGGGCAACAGAAACGTTCGCTCTGCAGTTGAGCGTCTCGGGACCGGCGCTGACGGTCGGCTCGACCACCGTTTCATTCGGCAACGTCAGCCTGAATACGCCGGCAACGCAGTCGGTAACGCTGACTTCCTCGGGGACGACTGCCCTGACCATCAGCGCCGGAACGATGACGGGCACGGGCTTCACGATGTCCGGTGTGACGTTTCCGGCCACGCTCACGCCGGGGCAGACGGCTACGCTGGATCTGCAGTTCGATCCGGCAACGTCAGGGGCGGCAACAGGATTAGTGACCCTCAGCGACAACGTTACAGGAGCGGCAACAGCGACGATTGCTCTGAACGGGACAGGCATATCGGCAACCGGCTATCAGGTTCAGTTGACGTGGAACGCGCCTGAGAGCACGACCGATCCGGCCGTTGGTTACAACATCTATCGGGCAGCGAACGGCAGCGCTACGTATACGCTTCTCAACTCGTCGGTCAACACGCCGACCACGTTCACAGATACCACCGTCCAGGATGGCACGAGTTACACCTATGAAGTCACCAGTGTGGATGCGTCGGGCGTGCAGAGCGTGCCGTCCAATCCCTACACGGCGGCGATTCCCTAAAACCGAAAGGCCGACGCTCTGCTCTGAGATGGCGTCGGCCCGGCAGATCAATCTGACTTTTTCTGTCGATTGCGCAATTACTGGCAGATGCTCAGCTCGATCCAGTCGCAGAGCATATGCCCGCAAAGGATGTGGCCTTCCTGGATGCGCGCTGTGTCCTTTGAATTGATGCATAGCGCCGCGTGCGCAATCCCCACCATCGCGCCTCCACCCTGGCCGGTAAAGGCCACCGTGAAGGCACCTCTCTTCTTCGCCTCTTCCAGCGCCAGGCATACGTTCTTGCTGTTTCCGGATGTCGAGATACCAACCAGGATATCGCCTTTCTGGCACAACGCTTCCACTTGGCGGCGAAAGACATGTTCGTAACCGTAATCGTTGCCGATGGCGGTCAGAATGGACGTATCGGTGGTCAGGGCAATCGACGCCAGGGCTCGGCGCTCCCGGCGAAAGCGCCCCATCAGCTCGGCCGCCAAATGCTGCGAGTCGGCGGCGCTCCCGCCGTTTCCGCACCACAGGACTTTTTTGCCGGCGACGACAGCAGTCGTCATCTCCGACGCGATGCGCTCCAGCAAAGGCTGTTGAGCATGGATGCTCTGGATGACAGCGAGATGTTCGGCGATCGCTTGTTCGAAGATCAAACCTGGTTCGACAGATGTTGGCATAGTTTCCTCACAAGGCTGTAACGACAGTCACACGCCGCAGTCCATTCTTCTTGATGAAAGGCGTCCCCGGCAATCCCACATAAGGGGCGCTCGTTCACTCGGCATATCCATAATCAGGAAGCCTCATGGAGGCGGTTGATGAGCGGTTCGACGAGCTCCGGCAACGATCCCGCGGCAAGCAGATGCGACTCTACCCCGGCAGCGTCGCCCGCCTGGACGATGTCTGGACCGCCGATAAGGGCTGCGCGGCGATGGGCGACATTCCAACGATTCAGCATGTCTGAGATCATGCCCGCTGCCGTTTCGCGCCGCGCATTCGGGGTGCCTTCCGCAGGCCGAAGATCATCGATGGCAGCCCCGAACGAGAGAAGCTGCCGGAGCAGGTTATCCGGAAGCGGTGCGGCGTCTGGCGCGCCGCCATCAATCAGGAATGCATGCGCGCCCGCATCGTTCACCATGCGGACTGCCTCTTTCGCTCCCTTTATCCAGTTGCCGTTCCCGATCAACACATCACGGTCAAAAGATATAGCCGGCCGCAGTAGACGCTTCGGTAAATCCTGGCCCGCACGGAGATAGTCCGAAGGGATTCCGATATCGATGAAGAACCCCTCAAGAACGGAGGAGGTAAGCTGCCGCTGGCTGACAAGAGTGGGAAGGATGTCCTTTTCGAGCGAGCACTCCGGCGAAAGCTGCGAGAGCAGGCGGTGATCGAAGACGTAAATGCCGCAACTGATCAGGCCTGGTGCCGCGCCGCCTGTTTTTTCACGGAAGGCCACGATCCTGTCGCCCTCGATTTCCGCCGTCCCATAGCGGGCGCAATCTTCCATCTGGCGCAGAAGAACGGAGCCAATGGCGTCCTGGGCTGCAGCTGCGGAGAAAAAGCGGGCGAGATTCGTGTCGAACCAGGAATCGCCGTTGATCAGCAAAAAAGGATCGCGCAGCAAATGGCGAGCATGCCAGAGAGCTCCGCCAGTGCCGGCCGGCGAGGGTTCGACCGAAACAGTGACGGAAAGGCTTTTAGGGACCCAGGTCGAAAGCTCGCTGCAGAAACCTTCGACGCGATCGGATTTATGTCCCGCCAGCAGGATCACTTCGTCGATTCCGAAACGCGTCAGTTCGCGCAGGACCCATGCCAAAAACGGCCGACCGCCGCAATCGAGCAGAGGCTTGGGTGTGTCCGCAGTCAGAGAGCCGAGCCGCGTGCCAAGGCCGCCGACCAGAACTGCGCATTGACGAGGAATTTTCACCAGGGTGTTGGATCGCAGAAGATCGTCGGCTTCCCTGCCCCGCATCTGCCGCTTGAGGATTTGCTCGGAACATCATCATTATCCCACGCTTGCTCGCGGGGAATAGGATGAGCATCGCACCGGCCGCCGCCGATGAATCGACGAAACCGGGCGATGGCTAATCGATGAAGTAGCCGATTTCGGTCAGCACATTCTCGCTCAGTTCCACACCCAGCAGGCGAGCTCCGCGCGTGAGGCTCTGTTCAAACGAATCGAGGACGTAGCCGGGGAGATCCGTCTGCCGGCGAAGCATACGGAGCAAAGCCGCACTGTCCGTTGGGTATTCGTAGTCTCCCGGCAACCCGCATGTTGGGCGGATGATCAGCGTAACTGGGATCGGCCCTCCGCTGGATGCGGAGCGCTCGGACGGTCGAGTGCTGAGATTAACTTTCATAGGGGAATCCTGAGGCCAATGCGCCTAACTCTCAATGGCACTGATGGGTAACTGGGGCGTGACCAAATGGGGAGGCCAGATGCTCCGGCATGGCTTCGCATTCCACGCTTGGGTCACCGGCCAGCAAACCGGCGCCTGCAAAGCAATGATTCAGTCGGCTGAGGAGAATATCAGCTTCGCAAAACCTTGATGGGGTCTACACGCGTCGCCCGCCAGGCAGGAAGGAGACAGGCAGCAACGGCGACGATGGTCATCGTCACCAACGCCGTTCCGAACGCGACGGGATCGCGGGGACTCACGTGAAAGAGAAGGTTCCCGAGTAGTCGCGTCACGGCCAGGCCCACGGCCATACCAATGAGGATGCCACACGCCGTCAATCTGAGGCCGCGCACCAGGACCATGCGAAGCAACCGTGTGCCGTCCGCGCCCAGAGCCATACGGAGGCCCAGCTCTCGGCCGCTCTGCGCGACCGAGTAAGAAATAACGCCATACAGTCCGATCGCGGCAAGGATCACCGTCAATCCCCCCAGAAGACTCACCAAAGTTACGGCCACCAGTTGTGGCGAGGTCGAGCGATTCACCTGCTCCTGCAGCGTGATCAGCTCATTCAGTGCCACGTTTGCATCCAGTGCGCGAACCTTTTCGACGAGTGCGTCGGAAATGACCTGCAGGGGCTGGGTTGTGCGGAGATACAAAACCGGCGCTCGAGAGAAATCCTGCAGGAGGGGCAGGTAGAAGAATGGCTTCGGATCCTCGCGCATGCTCTCGTATTTCGAATCGGCAACCACACCGGCGACGATGGCCCAATGGCCTTTCACTTTTACGCGGCGGCCGATAGGATCCTGCCCGCGCCAGAAACGCGCGGCCATGGTCCTGTTCACAATGGCGACCAGCGGCGCATTCTCATTGTCGTTGCTTGTAAATTCCCGGCCGGAAAGAAGTGGGATGCCCAGAGTGGCAAAGTAGCCCGGACCAACTTGGTTGTATTCGACGGTGGGTTGATCCTCGACAGGAACTTCATAACCGTCGACGGCGATCGGCGTCGAGGTGTAAGAGCCATAACTGAGTGGGGACATACGAGCGAATGCAGCCGACTCCACACCGGGCATAGCCCTGACCCGATCGATCAGGTCGTCCTGAAAGCTTTTCGCGCGGGGCGCGTCGTATCCCGCGGCTACCAGCGATACGCCCGTTTGCACAACGCTGGTGGTGGAAAAGCCTGGACTGGCGGCGCGGATTTTCCTGAGACTCTGCAGCAGGAGCGCCGCACCCAACAGCAGGATAAAGCTGAGACTGACCTGCACCACGACCATGCCGGAACGTATCCATGCTCTGCCACGCGCGCCGACGACCGCCGAACAGTCGGACCGCAGAGCATCGGCCACGTGAAGGTCACGAGTTTGAAACGCGGGAATCAGGCCAACGATCAGCGTGACGATCAAGCATATACCGGCGTTGAGGAACATCACGCGCCAGTCGATCTCGCCGGGGAGATACATCGTTATGCGTGAACGCGCGGGCAGGAGCAGAACCAGCGCGTGCCGGCACACCCAGGCGACCAGCAGTCCGCCGCCCGCGCCGATTACCGAGAGGATCAGCGCTTCCGTGAGCAACTGCGTCATCAAACGCGAGCGGCTGGCTCCAATGGCAAGACGAAGCGTCATCTCATGGCGGCGGCCTAGGGATCGAAACAGAAGCAGGTTCGCGACGTTCGCGCAGGATATGAAAAGAACGCACGCGGCCACCACGATCATGACCGCGAGGGTTGGGAGCAGAGTCCCGGCATTGTTGAATGGGGTTTGCCACAAGGGCCATAACCTTACGCCCCGACCGCGATTGGTAGCTGGGTAGTCTCTCTCGAGCCGGGTCGCGATCGCCGAGATCTCCTCCTGCGCCTGCACGCGCGTGACCCCGGGCTTGAGCCGCGCATACGCTTCAATCCAGCGGGCCCCGCGGTCCTCAAGCTTGTACCCGCCGCTCTCGAAAGTCTCCTCCATCGAGACCGGGACCCAGAACTGCATCGCCCAGCCGACGAAGGTTCCGTAGAAGCCTGCCGGCGCGACACCGATGATCGTGTGCGGGACGTTATTCAGCCGTTGCACTTTTCCGATAATGTTTGGATCGCTGTTGAAGCGGCGCCGCCAGAGCTGATCGCTGATGACAACCACCGGATGGGCATTGCTGCCCACGTCTTCGCTTGCTTCAAACCCGCGCCCCAGAGCGGGACGAACGCCGATCGCATCGAAATAGTTTGCCGAAACGATGCTGCCGATGGTGACTTCGGCGCGGGGTCCGATATTCAGGGTGCTGGAGGTAATCTTGCTCACGAAGATCGCCTCGCACTGCGTGCAGCTCTGCCTCAGAGCAAGAAAATCCGGCCAGGAAATCTCGGTTGCCCCGCGTTCGCCCCGCGATGTTCCGGCCAGGGCCACCAGCCGCTCCTGATGCTGAACCGCGGGGTAAGGGCGGAACAAAATCCCTTCAAGCCAGCTGAACACCGACGCGTTTGCACCGATTCCCAGGATCAGGCAGAGGATGGCGAGAGCGGAAAATCCGGGGTTGCGCGAGAGTTGACGAAACCCGTAACGCAGATCCCGCACCAGGTTCTCGGTCGCATTGAAACCATGCGCCTCCACACACTGTTCCCTGATCTGTGTGATCCCACCCATGGCACGAAGGGCAGCGTCGCGTGACTGCGCGGCTGAGAGGCCCGCCGCGGCGTTGGCTGCGATTTGCTGTTCGAGATGATCCCTGAGCTCATCTCCGACTTCGCTGTCGATATCGCTGCGACGGAAGAGACTGCGCACTCGCAGGGGCAGGGTATAAAGCCAGTCGCCGAAACCCATCTTCACGCCTCCCCGAGATTTACGATGGCGGAGATGGCGCCGGACAGGCGGTTCCAGGCGGCTGCCTCTTTTTCAAGCTGCCGGCCCCCGAGCCGCGTCAGCGAGTAATACTTCGCGCGCCGGTTGTTTCCGCTGGGGCGCCACTGAGCTTTGATCCAGCCCCGCTGTTCCAGCTTGTGCAGCGCTGGATAAAGCGAGCCAACGCTGACGCCCAGCACGTCACCGGAAATTTGCTTCAGGCGCAGGCTGATGGCCCAGCCGTTGAGCGGCTCCAGCGCCAGTATCTTGAGCAGCAGCATGTCCAGAGTTCCCTGGACCAGTTCTGAAGGCTTGCTCACGGGGCCTCCTGTCGGTTACCGAGTAAGACTACATCGCAACGGCTTGGTTAGCAACTGGGGAGTACCGGGTTGCGCTCGGGTGGACTTTCAATTGGACTGCGGTTTGCCTCGATCGGCCGCAACAGTAGAATCACTCTCAGGCACCTATGTCCCCGACCCCTTCAGACAGAATCTCTTCGGACAGAATCTCTTCCGACAGAACTACCGAACTCAGGGATCGCATCCAGAGCCGGCAGGCGCGCATCGGCATCGTCGGGATGGGGTATGTTGGGTTGCCCCTTGCGCTGCTCTTCAGCGAGGAGCGTTTCCGCGTCACCGGTTTCGACATCGATGCGCACAAGGTGGAAACGCTGAACCAGGGCGGTTCGTATATCGTCCGCATTCCCGCCACTGAAATTCAGCTGGCCAAGGAGAACGGCTTCCGCGCGACATCGGATTATGGCGAGATCGGGACGATGGACGTGGTGATCGTCTGCGTGCCTACTCCACTGAACAAACATCACGAACCTGACCTGAGCTACGTCACGGGAACGATTCGCAGCATAGCCCCGCATTTCCACGAGGGGCAGCTCATGATTCTGGAGAGCACGACTTATCCCGGAACCACGGAAGAGATCGTCGTCCCCCTGCTCGAACAGGGAAATCCAGCGGGGTTGAAAGTGGCGCGTGATTCTACGAGTCCTGGATTCTATGTTGCGTTTTCACCCGAGCGCGAGGATCCGGGCAACGATACGATAGCCCGGCGCGATATTCCGAAGGTGGTGGGCGGGTGCGGCCCCGCGGCCCGCGACCTGGCCTGCGCCGTCTACGGGGCGATCTTCAACCGCACAGTGCCGGTGTCATCGCCCGCGGTCGCGGAGATGACCAAGCTCCTCGAAAATATTTACCGCTGCGTCAACATAGCTCTGGTGAACGAGCTGAAGCAGCTTTGCATGCGGATGGACATCGACCTGTTCGAGGTGATCGACGCGGCTAAGACCAAGCCCTTTGGGTTCCAGGCTTTTTATCCGGGCCCGGGCCTTGGCGGGCATTGCATCCCTATCGATCCTTTTTACCTTTCATGGAAGGCGAAGGAGTTCGATTTCAATACACGCTTTATCGAACTGGCAGGGCAAATCAACACTGCGATGCCCTACTTCGTGGTGGATAACATCATCGAGGCCCTGAGCCGCCTGGGCAAAGGCCTCCTCGGCGCTCGCATTCTGATTCTGGGACTGGCTTACAAGCGCGATATCGACGACTTACGGGAATCTCCGTCGCTCACCATCATCGAGCTGCTGCAGAAACGCGGTGCTCACGTCGAGTACAACGACCCGTTTTTCCCCAGTGTCGGGCACGGCCGCAAATACGCCCTCAACATGACCAGCACGCCGCTCGATAAAATCCCTGATTTCGACTGCGCGGTGATTGTGACGGACCACTCGCAGTATGACTATCCGGCGATCGTCGCCAAAGCGAAGCTGGTCGTCGATACGCGCAACGCGACGAGGGGAATCGAGGCCAGCAATATTGTGCGCTGCTGATCGGCGCGTGCGGCTAACAATTCCGCGAAATCCCATTTCGCTTTAACGCAGGCACTCTTCAGGGAGCGACATGTGCTGAGAGATTCGGGTGACGAGTTCCCTTGCAATCGCAAGCGACGCGGTGGCCGCTGGAGATGGCACGTTGAACACATGCATAATGCGCGGCGTATCCTCGAACTGGAAATCGTCGATAAGAGAGCCGTTGCGCCCCAGCGCCTGAGCGCGAACGCCTGACCCGCCTGGCACGAGATCCGCGGAGTCGATTTCGGGGACCAGCCGTTGTAATGCCCGCACGAAAGCCGGCTTCCAGAAAGAGCGATAGTATTCGCCGACCGCGCTCTTCCAGTGCGTCGCCGCCATCTTCCAGAAGCCCGGAAACAGGAGGGCGTTGCTCAGGTCGCGCACATTGATGTCTGTGGTGCGATATCCATTGCGCCGGAAAGCGAAGACGGCATTGGGGCCAGCTTCAATGCCGCCGGCGACTCGACGCGTGAAGTGGACGCCCAGGAAGGGGAAGCGCGGATCGGGGACAGGATAGATCAGTCCGTTCACCAGGCTGCGCCTCTGCGGTACAACCTCGTAATATTCGCCACGAAACGGAACAATGCGCACGTTATCGTGCGATCCGGCCATACGCCCCACATAATCGCTCTGCAACCCAGCGCAGTTGACAACATAAGTGGCGGCCAAGTCGCCCTGCTTCGTCCTGATCTCCACCGCATCCGAAGTTTCGCGGATTCCGAGCACCGCCGCATCGCAGCGAATGTCGCCTCCGCGCTGCCGAATCAACTCGCCCATTTTGCGCGCGACGTTGAGATAGTCGACGACGCCGACCTCAGGGACATGAATTCCGCGCAGTCCTGAAGCGTGCGGTTCCAGCTCCGCAATCTCAGCCGTCGAAACGAGGCGAAGGTTCGGGATGCCATTGGCGATTCCGCGCTGGTACAGCATTTCGAGTTTCGGGAGCTCCTCCGGCTGCGTGGCGACGATCAGCTTGCCGGTGATCAGATATGGAATCCGGTGTTCCTGGCAGAAGCGGACCATGTCGCCCGAGCCGGCGCGGCAGAGTTTCGCCTTGAGCGATCCCGGCTTGTAGTAGATACCTGAATGGATCACGCCGCTGTTATGGCTGGTCTGATGGCGAGCGATCTCCGATTCCTTTTCGAGGATCACGAGTTCCGCATCGGGATGACTGCGCAGAAACTCCAGCCCAGTGGCGAGTCCAACGATGCCGGCTCCGATGATGACAATACGAGGACGTGACACAGATTCCTCCTGAAATACCAATCTTCGCTGGATTGCGACTCACAAATATAGCAGGCTCCCATTGGCGTCTCGACTTTACCCGGGTGCGCGAAGAGGTTCCATGCATCTGCAGTTACCGCGGTCCGCAATGAGTTTTTTCGCCTTCGACGCATCGACGCCCCCGAGTTTGCCGTCGTGCTTGTTTGTTCTCGATGCCCGCGGCAAACAAGGGCCGGACCTTGTCGGTCCGGCCAGTTTGAATCGCGAGGTTGTGGAGAGCTTCACTTGAAGCTCCGTTATTCAAGCGTCAGGGTGACGGTTGCGGTGTGAGTGTCGGCACCGGTCGTCCCCGAAACCGTGACTGTGTAGAGAGTTCCCTGGCCAGTCTTTTGTCCGCTGGAACCGCCGTTGCTGCCGCATCCGGAGAGGGCCGTGGTGGCTACCACTCCGCCGAGCGCCAGCAGAAGCAGGCAGATCATGCGGCTCAACCGGCGTCCGTGCCGCCGCATTCTCCGCGTGCCCGCGAAAGGCAACAGGAGGAATGCCAGCGCCAGCGGCGCCATCTTGCGGCCGAGGTCGAAAGGCTGAACCGCCGCCGAGCCCGTCGCAGCTGTGGCGATGGCCATGTTGACCGTCAGCGGGCCGGCGTTGGCAGCCACCGAAGACGGTGTGAAGGTTACAGTCGACCCGGTCGGCAGGCCTGTTGCGCTAAAGGTGACCGTGCCTGGATAGTTGGTCCCGGTGTAGGTGGGCGCTACGGCAAGCTGATAGGTGAAGGTTGTGCCGGGATTCCCCAGTTGCGAAGGGGGCGTCGCAGTCATCGTGAAGTCCAGCGCCGCGACGGTGATGGTTGTCGCCGAAGTTGTGCTGCTGGCGGTGAAGTTGGTGTCGCCGCTGTAGACCGCGGTAATTGTGTGGCTTCCCGACGAGAGGGTCGTTGTGGAGTACGTCGCAACGCCCGCGCTCAAAGTCGCTGTATTGAGCAGCGTCGATCCGTCGTAGAAGCTGACGGTCCCGGTCGGAGTTCCTGTTGTCGCCGAAGCCACGGTGGCAGTCAGCGTCAGGTTGCCTCCCACGCCGAGTGTACTGCTGTTGGCTGCCAGCGTTGTCGTACTGGCCGCCTGGGTGATGGTGAGCGTCCCGTTATCGATCACAACGGTGTAGTCGCTGAGATTCGATCCGCTTGCGCTGGGGACGATTGAGTAATTTCCAACGCTGGAGCCGATCGTGGCGGTCGTCGTGAAGGACTCAGTGAAAGTGTCGCCGTTCTGCTGGCCGGTTATGGTTCCGGTGAAGGTTGGATTCGCCACGCCATAGACCCGGGTGGCATTGTTGGCGGTTACGGTGAGGGTTCCACCGGTGACGGACAGCGGCGCCGTCGCCGTGGCGGTTTTGTAGTCGGTCGTGTCCGTCGGTGCGAAGGTCACACCGAGGGTGTAAGTGCCCTCGGCCAGCACAGTGCTGGCTGAGACTGCCGCCGCCGTGCCGCCCGTCGGCGTAGCTGTGTAGGCGAAGCTGCCCGCGACCGAGTTGCCGCTGTAGCTGGCAGTTGCGTTTAGCAGAGCGGAAAGGCTGGTCCCGTAGGCAATGCTGGAGGCCGGTGTCCAGGCGACAGTCGGCTGATCCTGATTGACCGTTAGCGCCACTGTCTTTGGCGTCGGAGGCGCGTAGGAGTTATTGGACGGCGCGAAGCTGGCCGTCAGCGTATAGGAGCCAGCGGTTAACACTGTTGACGCAGTCACCGTGGTTGCTGTGCCGCCTGTCGGCGTTGCTGTGTAAGTGAAGGTACCAGCCACCGAGCCGCCGTTATAGGATGCGGTCGCGTCCAGAACTCCCGACAGGGTGGTCCCGTAGGCGATCGGTGAGGGATTAGCCCACGTAATCGTAACTCCGGCGGTTCCAATCGAGAGAGTGTAAGCAACCGCGGCGCTGGAGTACGGACCGGTTCCTGTGCTGCTGTCCGTCGCTTTCACCGTGATCGGGAAGCTCCCGGTTACAGTGGGCGTTCCGGCCAGCACGCCGGTGCTGCTGTTAAAGGTTAACCCGGCAGGCAGGGTTCCTGTTTCCGCGTAGGTATAGGGTGCCGTGCCGCCGCTGGCTGTGAAGGTCTGGCTGTAGGCCGCGTTCGCAGGCGCGGACAACGTCCCGGCCGCAGGCGTCAGGGTTACGGTCGGTGCCCCGACCGTCAGTGTGTAGTTCTGGGTGCCGGTAAAGTTGGCGCTGTCCTTCGCCGTCACGGTGAAGGTGAAGCTTCCACCGGCGGTTGGCGTCCCCGCAATCGTCCCGGCCGAGCTCAATGTTAGACCAGCAGGCAAAGCTCCGGTTGTGACGGTATAGGTGTAGGGTGAGGTGCCGCCGCCGGCGGCGACACTCTGGCTGTAAGCCGCCGCGACGGTTGCAGCAGGAAGCGTCGTCGGCGTGATCGTGATTGTCGGCGCGCTCACGGACAGCGTGTAGCCCACCGTCTTGCTGAAGGGCGAACCTGTTCCTGTGGTGCTGTCCGTCACCTTGATGGTGATGGGGAAGGTCCCACTCACCGTCGGTGTTCCGGCAAGCGTGGCTGTTGCAGCAGTCCACGTGACGCCGGTCGGAAGAGCGCCCGTCTCGGTCCAGGTATAGGGCGAGGTTCCTCCGCTGGCGGAGAAGGCCTGCGTGTAGGCCACATTCGTCGAGGCCGCAGGCAGGGTGGCCGGCAACACGGCGAGCGTTGGACCGTTCACAGTCAGCGTCACGTTCTCCGTGCCTGTGAAGTTGTCACCGTCTTTCGCGGTTACGGTAATGGGGAAGCTACCCGCAGCCGTCGGTGTTCCGGAAAGGAGGCCCGCTGCGGAGAGAGTGACGCCGGCCGGCAGCGCGCCTGTTTCCGTCCAGGTGTACGTGCCGGTTCCGCCGCTGGCGGCGAATTGCTGACTGTAAGCCGCGCCGGCGGTCGCCGCAGTCAGCGACGCAGGCGTGATCGTGATGGTGGGCGCGGTGACGGTCAGCGTGTAGGCATTGGTCTGGCTAAACGGTGAACCGGTACCCGTGGTGCTGTCCGTGACCTTGACGGAGATTGGGAAGGAGCCGGCCTGCGTTGGGGTCCCGGAGAGCGTTCCGGCGCTAAATGTAATGCCGGTCGGCAATGTGCCGGTCTCTGTGTAGGTGTAGGGCGATGTGCCGCCGCTGGCTGTGAACGTCTGGCTGTAGGCTACTTCGCTTGTCGCCGTTAACGCACCCGCCGCAGGCAGCAGCGTGATGGCCGGTCCATTGACCGTCAACGTGTACGCTTTGCTTCCGGTAAAGTTGTCGCTGTCTTTCGCGGTGACTGTGATCGGGAAGCTGCCGGCCTGGGTTGGCGTTCCGGCGAGCACGCCCGCTGTGCTCAGCGTGAGCCCGGCAGGCAGGGTGCCGGTTTCTGTATAGGTGTAAGTGCCGGCGCCGCCGGTCGCGGTGATCGTCTGGCTATACGCCACGGCTGCCGTGGCCGCCGTCAGCGATGCCGGGGAGACTGTGATGGTCGGGCCGTTGACGGTGAGGGTATAGGCGTTGGTCTGGCTATAGGGTCCGGTTCCGGTGCTGCTGTCCGTGGCCTCAATCGTGATCGGGAAAGAGCCGCCCTGCGTCGCGGTTCCAGAGAGTGTCGCCGTCGCAGTGTTGAAGGTGATGCCGGTCGGCAGCGTTCCCGTCTCCAGCCACGTGTAAGTAGGTGTCCCGCCGCTCGCCGTGAAGGTCTGGCTGTACGCCGTTTCGCCCGTAGCCGTCAGCGTTCCCGCCGCCGGAGTAATGGTGATGGTTGCCCCGTTCACCGTCCAGGAGTAGGCCTGTGCGCCGGTGTTGCCGTTGTGGTCGGTTGCCGTAACGGTGAAAGTAAAGCTGCCACCCGCGGTCGGCGTTCCCGAGAGCAGACCTCCGCTGGACAAGGTCACTCCGGCAGGCAGCGCACCTGCGGTTATCGCGTAGGTATACGAAGCTACGCCGCCACTGGCGGTGAGCTGCTGGCTGTAAGCCGTGGCCACGGTTGCCGCGGTGAGGGTTGTGGGAGCAATGGTGATCGTGGGTGCGGTTACCGACAGTGTGTAGCTATTGCTCTGGTTATACGGTCCCGACCCCGTGCTGCTGTCGGTCGCCTTGATGGTGATCGGGAAGGAGCCGGTTTGCGCCGTCGTTCCGGAAAGCGTGGCCGTCGCGGTGTTAAAGGTAATGCCCGTCGGCAGCGCTCCAGTTTCGAGCCAGGTATAAGTCGCTGTGCCGCCGCTGGCGGTGAAGCTCTGGCTATAGGCTACGTTCTTGGTTGCGGAGAGAGTTCCTGCCGCGGGAGTAATGGTGATGGTTGGGACGTTCACCGTCCAGGTGTAGGCCTGTGCGCCGGTATTGCCGTTGTGGTCGGTCGCCGTGACGGTGAAGGTGAAGCTGCCGCCCGCGGTCGGCGTTCCCGAGAGCAGACCTCCAGCGGATAGGGTAACTCCGGCGGGTAGAGCACCGGAAGTTATTGCATAAGTGTAAGTAGCCACGCCACCGCTGGCCGTGAGCTGCTGGCTGTAGGCTGCGTCCACAGTTGCCGCGGTGAGCGTTGTGGGAGCAATGGTGATCGTCGGCGCGCTTACCGTCAGCGTGTACGCATTGCTCTGGTGATACGGTCCTGATCCGGTGCTGCTGTCGGTCGCCTTGATGGTGATCGGGAAGGAGCCGGTTTGCGCCGTCGTACCCGATAGCGTTGCCGTCGCGGTGTTAAAGGTAATGCCCGTTGGGAGCGCCCCAGTTTCGAGCCAGGTATAAGTCGGCGTGCCTCCGCTGGCGGTGAAGGTCTGCGAGTAAGCGACGTTCGTGGTGACCGTCAATGTTCCCGCCGCCGGTGTGATCGTGATGGTCGCAGCGTTAACGGTCCATGTGTACGCCTGGTTGCCCGTATTGCCGTCGTTGTCGGTGGAGGTAACTGTGAAGGTAAAGCTTCCGCCGGCTGTCGGTGTTCCCGAGAGCAGACCTCCGTTGGACAGGGTGACGCCGGCCGGCAGCGCGCCGGAGGTTATCGCGTAAGTGTAAGCAGCCACGCCGCCGCTGGCGGTGAGTTGCTGGCTGAAGGCAGCGCCCACCGTTGCGGCGGTCAAGGTTGTGGGAGCAATGGTGATCGTGGGCGCGCTGACCGTGAGGGTGTAGCTGAAGGTCTGGCTAAACGGCGCCCCCGTGCCCGTGCTGCTGTCGGTCGCCTTCACGGTGATCGGGAAGGAGCCGACGTCGGTCGTCGTCCCGGAGATAATATGGGTCCCGGCGTGCCAGCTAAGGCCTGTGGGCAGAGCGCCGGTCTCCGTGTAGGTGTAGGGCGCCGTACCGGCGGCAGCGGTGAAGGTCTGGCTGTACGCCACATTCTCGGTCACCGCGAGGGTTCCGGCGGCCGGCGTCATGGTGATGGTTGGGGCGTTCACCGTCAGCGTGTAATCCTGCCGGGCGAAGTAGCCGTTATGGTCGGTTGCCGTTACGGAAATTGTGAAGCTGCCGGCCTCGGTGGGCGTTCCTGTGAAATGGCCTGCGGCTGACATTGCGATTCCGGCAGGCAGCGTGCCCGTCTTTGTATAGGTATAAGGAGCCGTCCCACCGCTGGCGGTGAGATCCTCGGCATAGGCCACGCCGATGGTAGCCGCCGGCAACGTAGCCGGCCCGATGGTGATCCCCGGCCCCGGATCGAGGGTGAGATCTTCGGGTCCTGCCGTAAGTGTGGTAGTGCCGACAACTGGAATCGAAACAGAAAGCGTGTAGTCATCCGTGGTTCCGCTGGCGGAGTCAATCGTGAGATTTCCGAAGCCCGCCCCGGTGCCACTAACGGTGGTAGCCGTTCCGGTTCCAGCCGCGATGGTCCCCGGCCCCGTTCCGCCCAGCGCCAGCGTGATCGGCACACCACCCTGGTTCAGGCCGTTTTCCGTGACTGAAACCACGACCTCAGGAGTGATGCTCGGCGAGTTGGCGTTGCCGGTGTAGGGAGTGCCCGGGTTAACGAACTGTGCCGAGGTATAGGCCGTCTGCACCGCGCCTGCATCGACACAGGGCGACGTGACCCCTGTATATGTGGTGTTCGTGTTCGCGAAACCGCGCTCGTCGGTGGTGACTCCGGCAGGGATATCGGCTGCCAGCCCTGCGCAGATCGCCGAGCTTCCGGGCGGAGGAATCATGGTCGGCGTCGTGCCGCCGTAATTGCCGAGCGCAGCCAGAGCCGGTGTGGAAGCCGGATAGACGTTGCCGCCGCCGGAGGTGGGGCAATAGGTGCTGGTGCACTCGCCCGTATCCGCGAAGATGTCGTTTTTCGCCACCAGTGTGCCGTTGTCGAAATTGATTCCGTACGGCGTGTTGCCCGATAAGGTGGTGTTGTACACGCTCAGCGGCGCACCGTAGACACTGTGGATGGCGCCGGCATTGGTCGCCGTATTGCCCGTGAAGGTGCTGTACTCGACCGACAACAGGTTGTTGGTGCTGTTGTTGAAGATCGCGCTGCCCGCGGGAGCGGTGTTATTCGCAAAGGTGCTGTCGAGGACGGTGAGGCTACCGGTTGTACTATAAATCGCGCCGCCGGCATTGGTCGCGGTATTGCCGGTGAAGGACATCCCGCTCACCGTGAGGTTGGTCTGGTTGTAGATCGCACCACCGGTGCCGTCCTCGTTCGCGGGGGGATTGGAATTGTTGTAGCCGTTGGCAAACGTCATCCCGGAAAGATAGACATTGCCGCCTTTCGCGCCGAGGAGTACGTAGCCATTTTGGCCTGTGACGGTAAGAGAATTTGCGCCAGGCCCAATTATGTTGGTGTCGTAGAAAATGCTCGGGCCTTCTGTCGCTGTGGTCGGAATTCCGATCGTGACCGTGTGCACGCCGTTGGCGAAATCAATATCTCCACCCAGGACAGCGTTGGCGGCCGCAATGGCATCGCGCAGCGTGCACGCCGCGCCGGGACAGTTCCCTGCTGTGCCGGGGATGGCGTCATCGGCGCCAGTGGTAACGGTGATGTAGTTCGATTGATCCGCGCCCGCATCCACGCAAGCGGCATTCGATACGAAACCGCGCTGATCGACGTAGGTAGCGATGCCGCCCGGCACCAGTGAGGCCACGCCAGCGCAGACTGCGGAGCTGGTTGCCAGTGGCAGCATGGTCTGAGTGGGGCCGCCGTAGCTGCCCAGCGGCAACAGGCCGAGACTGGCGGCGGTAGTACCCGCGCTGGACCCGACCAGGTTGCCATTCGCATCGGCGCCGCCCGCGGCCGGGCAGGTCGATCCGCTTTCGGCAAAGCACTCTGTCGATTCCACGAAGAGGTTGTTTTCCAGCGTCAGAACCGTGCCTTTGTATGCGACGCCGCCGCCAGCCGTTGCGGCAACGTTTCCGGAAAATGTGCTGTCCTGAACTGTGACGCTGGCACCGGTCGCTGCGCTGTACACGCCGCCGCCGTAACCGCCAAGAGCCGTATTACCGACGAAGGTGCTGGTGGTGACGGTCAGCAGGTTGCCGTTGTTCTGGAAAACCGCGCCTCCAAAGGTGTTCGCCGTGTCTCCGTTGAATGTGCAGTCATTCACGGTAAGTGAGCCGCCGACGTCGTTGTAGAGCGCGCCACCGCTGCCTGCGGAATCGTTGTTGAAGCTGCTGGTATTCACCACCAGAGTTCCGCTGTTGTAAATGGCGCCGCCTGTGCCGCCGCCTTCAGTGGTGTCGCTTTGGAAGACGACGCCGTTCACCGTGAGGTGCCCATTGTTGTAGATCGCCCCGCCAAGGCCGCCCTCGGTCGCGGAATTTCCATTGGCGATGGTCAGGTTTTGAACGATCACCGTGCCGGAATTCACGGCGATTGCGGCGGTCGCATTCTGGCCGTCGATGGTGATGGCCGCTCCCGTCCCGTCGATGGTCATGTTCACCGCAATCGGCGGAAGCGAATACCCCAGCGGAAGGTCGCCTGCCAGCCCAGTAAACAGGACTGTACTCCCCGCGTCCCCGTTGGCCGCCATGATGGCGTCGCGCAGAGAGCAGTTCCCGCCGTTGCCGTTGGCCGGGCAGTTGGAAGCAGTGCCATTGAGATTGGCGGGGTTGCCGCTGTAATCGTCCGTGAGCACCGTGACGGTATATGTATCCGCCGCCAGAGCAGCGGTAGTCGGCGCCAGTAACAGCGCGGGAATCATCCAGACAGTGCTGACAAGGAATTTATAAAAAGTGCGGACAGGCGACGTACGAAGGGGAGTAACTACTGGCGACATGCACTCAACCTCACTGAAATCGGATCGTTCCATGCGACGGGGGCCATGCGGAGCCCGTTCTGCGGCGCAGCTGCCTGCTGTGCAGGAGTTAAAGTCAACGAGACGGGCGATCAAACAGCGGGGCCAACCCATCCGGAACCAAAGAAAACCGAAGGAACCCAACCACCCCAACTGAAACACAGGAAACACACACGACTTTAATCCCGCAGACGAACCCGTCGGGGCGGAAATCTTGTTTCGTGCAACCCAAAGTAACCAGGGAGAAAGCCATGGTCAATGACTCTTTCGAGTAGTCCCAACGTGGGAGTAACCACAGTGGCAGGTGGTTTTGGACCCAAAATGACCTGGTCCGCGACGAACACTCAGCTGAGTGGTGGATTTTGGTCCCGGAGGCGGGGTTTGCGGTGGGACCGGAGAGGGTTTGTCGTGTTGGACGGGAGGTAGCGGGAGGACTCGTCCCGCAACCTGCTCAGAACAAGAGCCGGAAAGCTCTGATTCTGACGTGTCGGGCGACACGAAAGAGCAGGTTCCTATTGCTCAACTGCGGCGCGGCCAGTTCGCTGACAAATCCGAACCAGCCCAGCCGCCGGCCGCTGTCGATGCTCCGAAAGTGGCGTGGGAGCTAAGTGGAATTTGTGATTATCGAGACCAGTAAGCCGAAATTAGTTAACCGAGTGAGTCCGCAACGCGCACTCCCGCGCGGCATCTTCAGCGGCGAAGTCCGGGGCGAAAACACGACGGGGCACTGCCAATGTCCTGGCAGTGCCCCGTGGAAACAGCAAGCGGTTGCGACCTATGACTGAGGTACTACTGTTCCTGTAAGACCGGTTGGCGGCGCGGGCTGATTCTGGGAACCGGGCTTGAACGCAGCCAGACGGCCCGTCCAAACGCCCTCCGCATCGTCACCGCAGAGGTAAGTCCAGGTCACCGTAATCGGACTGGCGCTTGTGCTGTAGTAATGGAACCAGCCGTTGTTCTGATCGACACTTTCCGGGCCGTTCACGCTGTTGCCGGTATAGACCGCAACGTCAAACAACCCACCCGACGGCGCCGTGAGGGCCGTCGCGGTGCACCACGCATTTCCGATGTTTCCGATGATCGCCTCGTTGGCCGCCGACGGCGTAAAGCAATTACTGCAGCTTGTGAGGCTATTGACGGCGCTCTTCTGGTCGCCCTCCAGGCCACCCGAGTCGACATCGAAGGGCGACGCCGCGGCGCCAACAAAGTCGTACAACATAAATGTCGAACCGGTCATCGTTCCGTTCTGATTGATTGAGAGGGTCATCGAATTCGAGCTGCTGGCATTGGCGGCGTAATAAATCTGGCTGGTAGCCTGCTGGCCGGAACTGATTGCCGCCCCCGTGGCCGCCCAGTTATTCGCGGGAACACTATTGATCCCGGTTATGGCATTGCCCCCCGATATGAAGGAAAGCACCACCAGGTTACCGGAGGTGGGCATCTCCACCGGATAGGTGCTGGGCGCACTCGCAGTCTCCTGCTCATGCAGCATGTGCACGATGCGGAAGGCTTTCGTGGGTGCATTGCCGGCGCTGGCAGCCTTGAGGGCGACTACACAGGAATCGAAGGGCTGGGATGATCCGCTGCTGAATGTGGGAACGATCGCGGCAGTCGAGGTGTAAACGCCCGCCTGCGTGGCGTCTCCGTCGTCGATGTCGGTTCCGTTCAGCTGCCAGGCGATGTTCGACTGGGAACCTGCTGTGAAGGACGACACCGAGGATGTATTGGAGGTTGCCGCCCACTGCCACAGGAGGTCTCCGGAAGCCGACGGGGTGATACTACCCGCCGAGATCGAAGTGGAATTCCCACCCGCGTTGCAGCTATTGGCATCGACCGCGGCAGAGGAAGCTACGTTGTAATACTCGCTGGCCGAAACCGCTAAGTTGCCCTGCGTCGCCGCCGAGGTCCCCACGGAGAGCATCCTCGTTCCGGCCGCCACGTTAAGCGCATAATACACAGCAACGATATTTCCCCGGCTGTCGGTCGTACTGGTCGCCAGGTTCCAGGAATTGGATTTGTCGTCTGAGACGGTCCAGGTTGGATTGCCCGAATTGTTCGAAATGAGCCCGAGGATGATGGCATTCCCCGCTTGTGTCGGTTCAGGCAATGGACAGCTATACACAGGCGAACCGCTGATGGCGCCGCCAATGCCGCTTCCCGCGCCCCCTGAATTTGGGCAACTGACATGCTGAACCAGCGTCGGAGTCTGCGCCCCGGCGAGCGCGCAAAGGGAAAAAATCGCACCCAAAAAAAGAAAGCGTCTCACTGGTAAAATCCTCCACATCCAAACGTTTGGCTGGCCCCAATTCACCCGTTAGTCTATCGGTCCATTGTGACCGCCGCAAGGTTCCACTAGTCACATTAGCGCATGAAGAACCGAAAGTTCGCCCTTAGTAACACTAAGGTTGTAGGATTGCGCGAAAAAAATGTTACCTCCCCTTTGAAATCCTCGGACCTGCCGGATGCTTTAAGCTGACTGGTTGGCCTGGCAGACAATTCCCGAAATGGGAACGCGCAGTTACTCTGGGATGCGGGACCGGTCCCTCCCGGTTGTGCATTCTCTGCCCCGGACCGAGATTACGAGCTGGTCACAGTCCGAACAGGTAGAGAGACCGGCCCGCCGATACCGCGATCACCTGGTGGCCGTCCAGGGTAAATGAAATGGGCGCGGCATAAGTGTCCGCTCCCAGGAAAACCCGCCACATCTCGCGGCCCGTCCCCGAATCGATCGCGAAGGTGTAGCCTCCCGACGACCCGAAAACGAGACCCCCGCCGGTAGCCAGAAGGCCGCTGTAGCCGTAACCGAAGGACTTCTTCCAGGGCGGGAGGGGCAGTTCCCATTTCTTGTCCCCCGTCGCGGCGTCGAGGGCTTTGATGACCGGATCGGGCTGTTCGCTGGCGCTGCCGGAACTGCCCGGATAGAGTCCCTGGTCTCCGCGCGCGGGTTCGTCATCCGCGGACTTCGTGAAAACGGAAGCCCCTTCCGTCGAAGGGACAAAAATCAGTCCCCGCTTTTGATCGAACGCCGTGTTCTGCCAGTTGATGCCGCCAGCGACCCCCGGCTTCGTCAATTTGCCGGCGACCGTTACCTCGGCCTTTTCTGTCAGGATGGGACGTCCGTGCGCATCCAGACCTTTCGCCCAGTTCTGGGCGACGAAAGGCACACCCACCAGAAACTCACCGGTGGTTCGATCGAGCACATAGTAGAAGCCATTCCGGTCGGCTGTGCAGAGCACTTTCCTGGTGACGCCGTTCATGGGCAGATCCGCCAGCACAGGAGTCTGCGCCGCATCCCAGTCATGTTCGTCATGGGGCGTGAACTGGAAATACCAGGCCAGCTTGCCCGTTGCGCCGTGGATAGCAATCTCGCTGTCGGTGAACAGGTTGTCGCCGCCGCGAATATCGCCGAGAAAATTCGGGGCAGGATTGCCAACGCCCCAGTAAACGAGATCCAGCGACGGATCGTAACTGCCCGTGACCCATGTTGGACCGCCGCCGGTTTTCCAGGCATCGCTCTGCCAGGTCTCGTGTCCGAATTCGCCTGGACCAGGTATCGTATTGAATTTCCAGCGCTGCTGGCCGGTCTTTGTGTCGTAGGCCGCCAGAAAGCCGCGCACACCATACTCGCCACCGGCCACGCCGACCACGACCGAGTCGCCCGCGATCAGCGGCGCTCCGGTCATCGTGAAACCCTGGGACGGGCTGCACACCTCCGTCTGCCAAATCACGCTGCCGGTAACTGCGTTGATGGCGATGATGTTGCCATCGAGGCTGCCGAAGTACAGGACATTGCCGAGGATCGCCAGCCCCCGGTTCGATCGCGCACAGCATATCGGCAGCTTATCCGGAATGCTGCGGCTGTACCGCCACCTTACCGCCCCGGTCGCGGCATCGAGGGCGACCACGTTGGCTGGCGGCTCGGTCAGGAAAATCGTCCCGTCGATGACCAGCGGCGTGGCTTCGCTTCTTGACGTTTCGTTGGTGTCGTACTGGTGAACCCAGCGGATGCGAAGAGCCGCAACGTTCTTTGGAGTAATCTCTGCGAGGGGCGTGTAACGATGTCCGTCGAGAGTCCCTGAGTAAGTCAGCCACCGATCGGTTTTGCTCCCCGCCTCGCGCAGATCCTCATTGCTCACCTGCAGGTCCGCGGGAACCGAGTTATCCGTTTGCTGGCCCGCGTTAGCAACCTGCAAACTCCTCAGATAGCCAACCAGCTGCCAGCGTTCCTGCGTGGTCATGGTGACGACAGGCATCGCGGTTCCGCGAATACCTTCCCGAATCACCTTGTACATCGCAAGGTCGCTGTCGCCATGCTTCAGTCCCGGACGGTTCAGGGGAGGGCCAAATCCGCCGCCTCCCGATTTGCCATGGCAAGTCCCGCAACGCTGCCGGAATGTCCGCGCACCGGACTGATGATCCACATCGGTGACGAAAGGATTGACAATCGCGCCATCAAGACTGAATCCTTCCCTGGTGACGCCTTCAAGGCCAAAGCCGCCACGGACGTGGGTCATAAACCAGATTTCCCGCCACGACAAGCCAGGCAGGCGTCCCTCGGCCTTGCGCGCAAAAAGCTGCGCGCGCCAGGTGATCATCTCCGTCGTCGCGCCATGCGAGAGGGACTTGAATGCAATCGTTGCCGCTATTGCGCCTCCGACCACGAATACGGCAGCAGCAACCAGAAGGATCTTGACTGGCTTCCTCAAAAGCAAATCCCTCCGCCGCGCTGGGCGCCGCCTTTTCGCCTCCGTCCGGTTCTACGATGAAACAAGGTGCCTGTCCGCATTTCGTTTTGCCTGTCCTGTCATTAAAGCAGTAACGACGAGCCCCACCGCAATCAGTACCACAGACAACAATGTCACGATGTCCCCCCAGCGCGCCGGCCGGCCGGCATCGAAGACCAGCCGGAAATCGCGCCTGCCCGGACCCACCGAAACCTCGACCAGCCCTGCATCGGATGTGCTGAGCGTCTCGTCGTGTGTCGCGTCGTTTGCCGGCACGATTTTCCAGAGCGGAAAATTCAGCTGTCCGATCACAATCCGGGCAAGGCCTTCGGACTGGACGGAAACCAGAAGCTGGCGCGGCCCCTCGCGGGTCACCTGCACGCTGCCCGAACCGTCTTTCAGTTCCGCGCGCACCCCCTCGACGGACGGCGTCGGAGCCACCTGCCAGGTTTCGGGGGAAGTTCCCACGAGCTTCGCAAACGCGACAAGCTTGCTGTCGGGAACATAGGTGTTGTACATCGGATCCACATCCCGCGTTGCGTCGTAGTGAGGAGTACTCGGGTGCCGGAACTTCTGATCGACCCGCCAGATCATGTTGCTGGCGACAATCACCACGATCGCGGCCGACACCATCATCCGCAGCGACGGCTTTCCGCGGCGGCTCTCTCTGTTACGCAGACCATCGTCGACTGCGGCGGCGAAGAGGCCGCCGACAGCGACCGTCAGAACCGCGCAGAGCCTCCACGGAAACTGAATGACGTCGCCAAACACCGGCATCGTTTTCCAGAGGATCGCACTCCACGGCAGCATCAGCACGAATGCAAGGCAGCACACGGCCAGCAGGAAGCTCTCTCTGTCGTCTGTTTCCTCTCGCGAAATGCGGCACCAGGCCAGCACTCCCAGTCCCGCCGTGAACAGCATCGTAAACAGCATCCTGGCAACAAAGCCGTTGTAGCTGTCGAACCCCGTGGTCTTCAGGCCGCTCAGCTGGATCAGTTTCGGACCCAGCCCAGGGATCAGCATCGCCGCTCCCGCCGCCAGAGTCCCCAGTACCAGCAGCCGCCCGATCAATCCGGCCTGGGCCCGCCATACATAGAATGCGACGAAAACGATGATGCAGGCAGCCAGCAGAGCTCCGGGAATAATGATGTGGTAATTGGAAAAGTCGCTGCGAGTGATACTGACCAGGGATCGGCCCAGTTCGGCAACCGGATGGTGTCTCGGCACCGCTCCGGCATCGAACAGCTTGTGATACGCCAGCATCGGAAAAACGTAAGCGGCCGCCACACCGGTTCCGATAACAAACGCGGCGAACATCGGAGCGATCCGGCGAACGAGCGGTGTCCCGGATTTTCCACCCACGAAGACCGGGTAGAACACCATCACCGGAGCGAACAATGCCGCTGTCAGGACATTGCTGAAAATCAGAAGCGCAAACAGAACTCCGATCCCGCTCAGCACCTTGAAGCGGACTGGATGCAGATAGTCGCACAACAGAAAGATCAATGGCATCCAGACGAATGCCGCTAACTCACCCAACGAACACCGCTCGTAGATCGTCTGGCCGACAATGTAAGGCAAAGAGATATAAACCACCGCCCCGATGGTCGATGCCAGGGCGCTGTAACGGCTGCGAAACCATGTTCTCGCCGCCAGCCCCGCCGCCGCCAGCACCAGCAGACAATACAGTCCCAGTTCGTGCGATTCTCTCGTGGTCGTCGCTGAGAACCAGGTAATGGGACGCAGCAGCGCTGTCACAAAGTAAGGAAACGGATACTGCACGAGAAATATGGGCGCGCCGTAGCCTTTGTTCGAGTCGGCCAGCCACCGCGGATAGAAGTCGCCGTGCCAGAACTGCTGGCTGAAATGGTATTGATAGCCGACATGGGTCGAGCCGTCGCCGGTTTGCGGAATGCCGACCAGCCATACCGGCAGGCTCAGGAACGCCGCGACGAACACGATCACCGCAATCTGGCGAACAGTCGTCCCCACAGAATCGCTTTGTGTAGTCTTCATAGAATTTGGTCTCCGGGGCCCATCCAACCGAGAATCTCTCAGAACCGTGACGCTCCCGCCATCCTCTGACAAGAGTGACGATGCAGTCGTCCGCGTCCCTCAGTGACGGTCGCCGACGCACCAGTGGCGAATCGACTTCAGGACTTCCCTGCCTCTGCCGCTGTCGTTGTCAGGTCCGGACTGAACTGCCGCCGATACCACTCGACTGTCTCTTCAAGCCCGCGCCTGATTGTGGTTCCGGGCTCATAGTCCAGCTTCTCGGCGAGAAAAGTTGTGTCCGCCGGCCGCTCCTGCTCGAAGGGCCGATCCTGCAGGGCGCCGAACCCGGGCTTGACCGGACTGTCCATGATTTCGACAATCTGTTCGACGATTTCACGCACCGAGGTCAGCCTGCCGGTGCCCAGATCGAACGCGCAGCCTTCTATATCGGGATAGACCGCGGCTCTCAACAGCCCTTCCACTACATCGTCCACATAGATCCAGTCGGCGCGTCTCTGACCGCTGCTCAGCTTCGGAGCCTCACCGCGCATCAGATGACGCACCACGAACGGCACCAGTTTTTGTAAGTCCCGCTGGTTCGGTCCGTAAGTCATATTGATGCGAGGCATAACCACCGGCAAACCGAACAGCTGGTGAAACATCCGTCCATACATGCTGCTGGCCCACTTGGCCGCCGCATACGGAGAGCATGGAAAGCCATCGCCAGCCGGGTTCAGCGGCTCCTCCGACGAGCTGGCCATCACCATCCGGCGGCATCCGGTCTCCGCCGCCGCCGTTAACAGGTGAACAGTGCTGGCGAGGTTGTCATAGAAGGTCTGTACGACCACTCCGAGCTCCCGCGCGCCCATAACATAACTGGCCAGGTGAAACACGATCTGAGGCTGCAGGGCCGCCACCAGTTGACGCACCGCGGCAACGTCGGTCAGGTCGGCCTGCCACCAGCGCAGTTGTTCGCTCTCCGACTCCCGCCGCGTTCGCGAAATCGCATGAATCCGCGCGCCGCCGGATATCAATCGATCGCAAAGGTGGGTTCCAATGAATCCGCTCGCCCCCGTCACCAGCACCGATCTTCCGGCTATTCGCTCGTTCAACTCCGTCGCTTTCAAGCCCTCGCCTCCACTGCGGCGGATCGGTGAAACGAAAGCTTCACCTTTCCGCGGCCCAACTGCTGTGCAACGCGGCGCGGACATTACCGGCCCGCGCCCCGATGTACTTCTTCAACAATCTCTGGTTACGGGTTCGCCGATCCCGGTGCCGGACTTTCCGGACCTGCCGGTCATTTTGCTATTCCGTAACTTCTTAGCCGCCAGACGGCCCAGGGTTGACACGGCCCCGGCCGCGACCCGCAGCCGGCTGAAGCCCACCCCGGCCTGCTCCAGCTGGCGTTTGTGGTACTCCCAGAACTTCGGCTCACGGCGCTGAATCAAACTCTTGCCCAGGAACCTGTAATAGTCCGCCATATGTCCGGATAACTGAGTTTCGTACTCTTCCATAGTCAGAAAATCCGGCCCGTAGCCAAGCAGGACCTGCAGCGTGCCGCCGAAGTAGGTGTGCAGACCCCTCGACACCGTGCTCAGCGACGCCTGCCGGACGCGCGAGAACGTCAGAACCTCATGCACGAAGCCAAAGTCGCTCGTCTTCAGAAGAGCAAACGACACTTCGGTGTCCGCATGGATGTTGGTCTCCCGGTAAAAGGGGTCCCGGGCCCTCACCAGGTCCGCGCGATACAACACAGCGTTTGCCGACCCAAAGATGTGCAGCCCGTCGAGAAGGTGCCGCCGGCAGATTTCCCGGCCCGGCACCACCGATTCCTCGCGCGGCAATCCGGTCCATGCGATCCGCTCCCCCTCCTGCGCATAGGCGCCCACCATTCCAACCGACGGATTCGCCTCCGCAAGTCCAACCATCTTCTCAAGGCACTTTGGATAGATGAGATCGTCTCCAAGGACCATCTTGCAATATTTGCTCTCCGGAGAAATCTGTCGCAGCGCCACATTATGGTTCGCAATAACGCTGAGAAAATCGGTGTTGCGATGGACGCGAATCCGCGAATCTCTGGCCGCATACCGCTGGGCCAGCTCCCCCGACCCGTCCGTGCTGCAGTTATCGATGATGGTGTAATCCCAGTTCGTGTATGTCTGAGCGAGCACGCTTTCAATGCATTCGCCGAGATAGCCCACTTCGTTGTAGACCGGGGTTACGATGCTGACGAATGGTTGCTTTGCCATCTTGATTGCCTCTTCTCAGGCCTGGACCGGTTGTCGACGGGTAATTTCAGATATGTCAGGTTATGCCGGACCGCCGGCAACCGCCTCGTTCCGTTCCCTTTCCGGCGTCCTCGAGCGCAGCTCCTGGGGTGCGGCCGCAAACAGATCGTCGAACTGGGCTTTCAGCGTTTCGGAATACGACGCCGCGGTCCTGCGGAATCTCGCCTTCAGCTGCTCAGTATCGTTGACCAGCGCCGCGAACGTATTCTCGAGATCTTTGTTACCGAACGCCGCTATGTCGAGACAGTATTGACTATGCCCCACCTTGCGCATCAGGTCGTCGATCTTCGGGTGATAGCTGAGAGCGATGACCGGTTTGCCGAGGAGATGGGAAAATACCACTCCATGAAACTTCGCCGTCACCACGAAATCGAACCCCGACATCTCCTGCATCAGCCCCGATACGGTTCCAGCGGATGGCCGGCATATTCTTTCAAGATCGGCGGCGGAGAGCCGGTTTCTCAGTCGGTTCCCGAGATCCTCAAGGGCGTAGATATCGACGCTGGCTTCCGCCGAATAGAGCCGCAGGTCGTAATTGTTATCGAGCAGCCACAGCGAGAAATCGGCCAGCTTCTCAATATAGTTGTTGTAAACCGGTGCATCTTTCCTGGGCCAGATCCTCGGATCGCAAAATCCGATAGGGTTGAGCCCAACCACCGGCTTCGCGGAACCGGCGCGAGTTACGGCGTTATACCTCGAAACATCCAGCGCGTACGCCGAGTCCGGAAAAACATGCGTCGGCCGCTTCACGCCTGATCCGCAAGCCAGTTCCTTCGATTCGATGTCGCGGAAGGAGACATAGTCGGCCATGCGGATCGACCAATGGACGAACGCCTTGCTCAGCCCGCTCTTCAGCGGACCCGCCCCCACGTTCAGAAAGACCAGCTTTCTTCTGGCGAGCTTAGTGAGCAGCGAAAACTTGAAAACGTTATAAGGATGCGACCACGGCCCGCCCCATAACTCGCTCAGCTGGCCTCCACCCGCGATGATCAGAGTGTCGAGCGAGCGGAGGCGGCCGTAAGACCTTCCCAGATGCGCCGCTTCCCTGCCCGCATGCAGCAGGCGTCTGGCCACACGCGATACGACCGGAATATTTTTGGCAATCGACTTCAGGCGCGCGCGCAATCCGGGCCGCTTCGAAACCGCCCCGTTTGAATCAACCCCGGTCAAGTCTGCCTGCGAGGACTCGCTCGACTCGGAGTCTCTCAACCCAGGGTGCCAGTACGTGATCGAGTAAGACGCGATGGCGTGACGCTTCGCGGTATCGACCGGGTTCAGCGAAAACCCTGCGATCTCGGCATCCGGGAGACGGCTCCTGATGTTCGCCATCAGAGCCTCCTGGGTCGCGGCGTCGCCCAGGTTCCCGTATCCCATGTGATCGAGCAAACCTATTTTCATCGCTGTGTCGCCGGTACGCCCGCGTCGCCGATTCTGAACACCGACGCGTAGCGGATCCCCCAGTCGCGTCTGCTTCGAGTGAACGGCTCGAGTCCCCACCAGCGCCAGGGCCAGTCGCCCCTGACCGAAGGATCGCCCTCGTGGATTTCCTCCATCGCTTCCGGCACGACCACCCATTTCAGGTCGAGTGCAACCTTGGCTCGGACATCGAGATCGACACCGGAGACGAAAAGATATCCGCCAGGCTCGACGAGGCTCGCCAGATTGCGCAGGCACCTCTCGGCGTCCGCAGGGCCCATGTGGCACAGAAACCGGTTGGCGACAACAATCTGAAAGCGGCCTACGCGATCGACTAGCTGCGGATCTCCGGCATCGGCAATCTGAAAGTCGATCCCTTCTCTGATTGACGGTTTGACCGTTACCCGGCCGTCCCGCACATCGAACATCGCCTGCATCTCTTCGTCCGAGAGGCGCTCGAAGATTTCCGAATCCATCAGATCGTTGGCCTTGAGCGAATAGACGCCGCGCCTGGCAATCTCCAGAATCTCGGGCGAAATATCCGCCGCATACACGCCAAGCTTCAGCTCCGGATGCTCCTTGCGAATGGTCCAGACGATCGAGTAAACCTCGGCCCCATTGCTGCAGCCCAGCACCGCGATCTTCAGCTTGCCGGCCTGCGCCTTCTCAGCGCCAAGCTTGCTCAGCAGCGCCAGCTCAGGACGGTTCCGCAGGAAGAATGTGCCGTGATACTGGTTCCGGTCCGCAGTCTGGCATACGACAGAATGCAGAAATGTTCCATACGCATGATAGGGCGCGGTTCCCGCCGCCGATTTGGGCAGGCGTTTCCACACGCGCTGATGCACCGATAAGAATGGCCTGCCGACAAACCTTTGCAGCGCCCCTGTTTCCGACTTGGTAGTCAAAGCCCAACCCTCTCTTCCGCCTGATGATGCATCCCCAACCCGCACCGTTACGTGACTGCTGTTTCCCGCGGCCGCCGCAGCCCGCGAAGTATATCCAGATAAAGTGTCCTCTGCCCCGCTACGAACAGAAGCAGCCCCGCAAATGCGGCGAACAGCGTAGTGGTTTCGAGTGTCAGCCGCCCCAGCGGAGAAACCATTGTTGCGCAGGCCGATCGCACGCCGAGAGCCATCACCGCGGCGACCAGGCATGAGATCAGCGGCCGGCTCGCGGCATGGACAATATCGCGGAAAGAAATCATTGTGCCATGCACCGACCAGGCGATCACGGGAACCACCCAAAGCAGCATCACGCCGGAGTAAGCCGATGCAACCGCGCGAGGGCCGTAAGGAACCGCGATCAGATAACTGGCTATCATAGCCGGGGCAATAACCATGCTCATCTTCAGGCCGCGTCCTACCATCCCCAGCGAAGAAAGCAGCCAGCCGAGCGGGTTAGCGATGGCAAATACCAGGATGGTGGGAGAGAGCAGGCGGAAAATCGGAACCGCTCCACCCCACTTCGGACCAAGGAAGACGCGAATGATATCGTCCGCGAAGAGCGCACAGGCGATGGTGATCGGCACCGTCATGGCCACGACCACCGAGTAGCCCTTGAGGAAGTAGCTTCTCAGGCGTGGTGGATCGTGCTGCAGCCTCGACAGGGCCGAAAATGCCACTTCGCCGGCTGCAAAGTTCAGATTGTCCGTCGGAATGTTGATCAGCTGATAGGCCCGTCCGTACATTCCAAGAACGTCGACGCCCCAGAATCTGCCTAACAGCACTTTCTCGAAATTCGTGGCTATGTAAACGACAAGGCCGTTGAGTGTAACCGTTCCGCCAAAATGCATCATCGAGCGGATGCCGGCTCGCCTTTGCGGCAGCCCCGGAACCCACCACGTCGTCAGCCAGAACCCGATAGTGCTGACAAACGGCGTCGCGACGGTCATGACCACGAGCGCCCAGTAGCCGTAGCCCGCCTTTGCGCCCCAGATCGCGATGGCGGTTCCAATCGCCAGGGCCACAGTATTGATGACGGCCAGCGCCGTAAACCGCATCTCCCGCTGCAGCATGGCCGAATGCTGCACGCCAGCAGCGTTAAAGAAGAACGCGAGCGCCAGGACGGCTGTAACCGCAACCAGCCTCGGCTCATGATAAAAATGGGCGATCGCCGGCGCGCATACGATCGCCAGCAACCCCAGAGCGACGCCTACAAACAGGTTGATCCAGAATAACGTCGAGAGCTGCTCCTCAGTCACATTGGCTCGCTGCACCGCTGCCGCTGAAAGTCCGAAGTCGCGGAACAGAGTCAGGGCTCCCGTGAAAGCCATCACCATGCCTACTAAGCCGAAGTCCGCCGGGCTCAGCAGCCGCGCCAGGATCATGAGCGACCCAATGCGCAGGAAGAAGTTCGTTCCCTGCGCGAAGAGTCTCGCTACGCCGCCCCGGATTGTCTTTTCCTTCAGGTGTTCCATCGCTCCCCACGATGCCGGCGCAGGATCGGCCGCCTCATTGTCGTTTTCCGCCGCAATTTACAGGACCAGCTTACGGCAGTAAAAGGCCTCGGCGTAACCGCTGGGAGCGGCGCACTCCATGCCCCGCAACCGCATCAGGGAAAAGAACGTATCCGGCTGAAACCAGCGTTTCTTCTGTTGCGACTGGAAGGCGTCCATCAGATAATCCACCTTCTTCTGGCACAGCTCTTGTTCAAGAGGCACAAAGACACTCGGCCGGCCCATATCCCCATCGTATTTTGGAATCTCATACTCCAGAATGAAATGCTCCCGGAAGGTATTCCATGTCAGCTGGCAAATCAGCCGGTGGTCCTGGTGAGCGTCGTTGCCATTGTGCGTAAACACCAGGTCGGGAGTTAGCTGCTTCAGCTCGTTTTCAAATACCGCTTTCACATCGCTGCCCACGAAGGGCATGAAGCCATCCTTAAAGGTCTTCAGCAGCGGGCCCCTCAGCCGCGCTCCGGCGAACAAATCCGCCGCGCGACGAGCTTCGCTCTCCCGTTCGCCGATCGCGTTGAAGACGATCCAGTGGAACTCGCAATCCGGGTATTGCTCGGCGAGGCGCAGAATGGTTCCCCCGCATCCGATCTCAATATCGTCGGAGTGGGCGCCCATGCACAGAACCTTCAGGCCAGCGCCAGGTTTCGTCTGTAACCGCAGAGGCATCATACGGTCGCGGACACGAGCAGCGGGCTGTCAGTGGACGCAAGCAGGTGATTCCAGACTTTCCACGGCGCCGGTCCCTGATTCAGCTCCTCGAGATGCTGCTTGTCCTTGAAGGTGTCCATGCACTGCCAGAATCCGTTGTACTTGTGCGCCAGCAGCGCACGCTTCTCAATCAGCCGCTGGAACGGCTCGCGCACCAGCTCCTCGCCGGGCCGGATATAGTTGAAGATTTCCCCGCGCATCGCAAAGAAGCCGCCATTGATCCAGATATCGCTCCGGGTCAGAGGGCATATCTCTTTCACCGCGCCCTCTGGCTCCGAGTAAACAATGTCGAAGCTCGAGGTCGGCTGCACCAGCAACAGCGAAGCAATCGCATTGCTGTTATGAAACCGGTCCAGCATGGCGGGCAGCGGCACATCGCTCAACCCGTCTCCGTAATTCGCGAGAAACACCTCTTCACCCTTCACATAGGGCTCGACCGCCTTCAGCCGCTGCCCGATGTTCGAGGTAGCGCCGGTCTCGACAAAGGTGATCGTCCAGTCATCGATATCCCGGTTGATGTACTGGATATTCTGGCCGCCGCGCGACCATACAAAGTCGTTCGACACGGACTCGTCATAATGCAGGAAGTAATCCTTAATGACGTTGCCCTTATAGCCGAGGCACAGAACGAAGTCCTTATGCCCGAAATGCGCATAATACTTCATGATGTGCCAGAGAATCGGCCGCGTGCCGATGGTCACCATGGGCTTCGGAACATCATCGGCATATCCGCGCAGCCGCATGCCGGCTCCGCCGCAAAATAAGACTACTTTCATAACCGGGCTAGCTCCTCTCCGCCGGGAGAATAACCGCCTTGGGTATCGGCACGATAAACTTACCGCCCCACTCGCCGATGTACTGCAGCTGCTTCATAATTTCGCTCTGCAGATTCCAGGGCAGGATCACCACGTAATCCGGCTTCATCTCGCGAATACGATCCGGGTGATAAATCGGAATGTGGGTGCCGGGCAGGAAGCGTCCCTGCTTATAAGGACTGCGGTCGACCGTGTACTCGATGAAGTCCTTGCCAATACCGCAATAATTCAGCAGCGTTGCGCTCTTTCCAGGCGCCCCGTAGGCTGCTACCTTCTTGCCTTCGCGAGCCGCAGTCAGCAGCACCTCGAGCAGCGCCAGCTTGGTTTCCTTCACCCGCTGGGCAAACGTCTGGTAGCCCTTCAGATCGTACAAGCCGGCCGCCCGCTCGTCGGCAAGCACCTTCGCCACGTTGGGCTCAACCGGATGCGTCCGTGCCTCTTTGCGGCACATAAACACGCGCAGCGACCCGCCATGCGATGCCAGCTCCTCGACATCGAACACCTTCATGCCATGCGCTTCCATGATCTTGATCGTCGTGAGCATGGAGAAATACGAAAAGTGCTCATGGTAGATCGTGTCGAATTCGTTGTGCTCGATCAGCTTCAGCAGATGAGGGAATTCCAGAGTCAGGACACCCTCGGGCTTCAGCAGAACTTTCAGCCCTTCGACAAAATCGTTCAGGTTGGGCACCTGCGCGAGGACGTTGTTGCCCAGCACCAGGTCGGCTGCGCGTCCCTGCTCCACCAGTTCCTCGGCCAGCTCCGTGCCGAAGAAGCGCACCAGCGTGGGCACGCCCTTCTCGACAGCGACTTTGGCGACGTTGGCTGCCGGCTCAATGCCGAGCACGGGAACATTCCGCTGCACGAAATATTGCAGGAGATAGCCGTCGTTGCTGGCTACTTCGACGACAAAGCTCTTCTCGTTAAGGCCGAAGCGGTCCTTCATCTTTCCGCAGTAATTGTCGGCGTGCCTCAGCCACGAGTCCGAAAACGAGGAAAAGTAGGCGTAGTCGCTGAAGATGGCCTCGGCGCTCTCGTACTCCTCGAGCTGCACCAGGAAACACTTCCCGCACACGTAGGTGTGCAGCGGATAAAACGTCTCGCCGCGATTCAGATCGGCCGGCGCAAGATAGCTCTCGCACAACGGCGACATGCCCAGATCGACAAACGTCTGCTCGAGGCCGGCGCCGCAAAAGTGGCAAACCCCCGACGCTTTCTGCACATCGACTTCCTGAAGAACTGAGGTTGTAGTCATTTCCGGTTCCTGCTCCTTTTGTTAAACGCCGACGGCGGTCTCCGCGTGCTTTCCTGTCCAGTGCAGCAGATTGTTCAGGCGTCCGGCCTCCTGCAACCTGCGAATCTCGCTGAGCCGTGTGTACCGTCCGTGCTCCACATCCGCCTTCGTCAGCCCCATGGATCGATAGGCGCTGTACAGCTCCTCCGCGCCTTTGCGGGCGGTCCATTGCGGCTGGAACGCGGGCAACACCCGTGTGATCTTGTCGAAATTGACGCGATAGCAGCGCAGGTCGGGTCCCCCGCCGGGAGCATATTCGATACGGCAGCCGGGTACGACTTCACCAACGATAGCGGCGATCTCCCGGATGCGGAAGTTCTCCTCGTTGCGGCCCACGTTGAACACTTCGTTGTGAACCGCTTCGCGCGGCGCACCCAGTACCGCGACCACAGCCGCGATGATGTCCCGGATATGCACGATCGGGCGCCACGGAGTGCCGTCGCTCTTGATGTAAATGCGGCCCGTCGTCATCGCCGACGCGACCAGATCGTTCAGCACAATGTCCAGGCGCAGCCGCGGCGAAGCCCCATACGCCGTCGCATTTCTCATCGATGTCGGGCTGAAGTTATCGCTCGCCAGACGGCTGAGAGCCTGCTCCACCAGAACCTTCGACTCGCCGTAGGCGGTAACCGGATGGAGCGAAGCGGTCTCGGTCAGGAAATCGTCTCCCGCCGAGCCGTAGGTGCTGCACGAAGACGCAAACACGAAGCGCGTTACGCCCGCTTCTTTCGCCAGCGTCGCCAGCGTTACCGACGCGTGATGATTAATGTCATAGGTGAGCTGCGAGTCGAGATTGCCCAGCGGATCGTTGGAAAGAGCGGCCAGATGAACGACCGCGTCGAAACCCCTGAGATCCGCTTTCGCCAGGTCGCGCAGATCCTTGCGGATTTCCGGAATCGGCTGGGGCGCAGGTCCAAAGTCGCACCCGCCGTAAAGATCGGTATCGATCCCGACCACTTCGTGACCAGCCGACTGCAATACCGGCCCCGCGACGGCGCCGATGTAACCCTTATGACCTGTAAGCAGAACTTTCATATGACTCCCTGGCTCGACGCTTCGCGCCTGTGTTCGCTCGGGATTGCCCCGGCGATTCCGAGCAAGCGCCTTAAGATTCCCGTTTGCGACTGTCCCTCTTGCAAGTGTCCTGTTGCAAGTGTCCTGATGACGTATAAGCAACCACACTCCGGCCCGTAACCAGGTGCCGGAGAACCCATGAATGCCGCGATCAGCTCCGATCCTAGCACTCAATTTTCGCGTTGCAATGACCCGCCCGTCTCAGACGGAGTAACGCGATCATGTTACGGAAGCTTCACTGCCCCTGGGACCTGGCTGGCACTCAAGGCATCCTCGACAGGGGCCAGCAATCCGCCCTCATGCAGAAGCTCCGCCGCATCGGCGATCATTGGAAAAGGCACGCCCGATCGCTCCGCGATATCCAGAAGCGTGTGCTCACCGTCGGAAAAATTCAATACCCACAAACGAGCATTGATTTCTGTCCCAATCGACCCTCCGCCGGTCGACCGGTAGAGGTTCCGCTTTCCCAGCTGCGGCTCGCAGTACGGGCTCAGATTGCGGTAGCGCCGGTTATTCTCAAGCACATCGGCAATGCCGATGCAGACGCGAAGAGAGCCGGCCAGCTGCTCCGGGCGGATGAAATCGAGATTGTCGGCGGAGGTGTGGTATTCCGGAAACGTGCCCCAAACGGTGCGCATCAGGCACCCCACCGCGAGGTTAAAGCCCGGCGAGCAGTACTGCCGCTCGTCGTAACCGTAGGGTGAAAAATCGAGCGTCTCCCACGTCTCCCCGCTGTGGCGTAAAACCTGCGCCGCGGCCCGATCCATCTCCGTGTCACCGCGCCGGCTCTTCTTGTAGTGAAACCCCCCCGGGTCGCCGATCCCGGCCAGCACCATGCCGTGCCGGATCCGCGCAGCGCTCTCCTGGTTTCGCGCCAGCCAGGTGATCGCCCCGATCGTGCCGGGAACAAACAGGAACCGGTACGAGTAGCGCAGATCGCGCCCGCACAGGAATTCCGCCATCGCGGTGGCCACCGTCACGCCGGAGAGGTTGTCGTTCGCCAGCGACGGATGACAGGCATGGCAGGAAATCAGCACTTCCTCGTTCGAGCGGCCCGGCAGATAACATTCGCCGTAGGTCAGACTTCCCGCTTCAAGCGAAGAATCGATACAGACTTCATAGTCGCCGCTCTCGAGCGCCATCCTCTCGTTCTGGGTAAGACAAAATCCCCAGTCTTCCCGGTAGTAAGAGGTGCGATACGGAATCCAGTCCGGATGGTCGGGAAGTGAATGCAGATGCGGCTCGAGCTCGCCGAGCGATAAGGTGGCATGCACCGGAACGCTGTAGCTGACGACGCGCAGGTTGTTCTGCCTGAAGTCAACCACCCTGCGCCCGTGCGCATCCTTTATGTAGGCGTCGCGGATGTTCCATTCCCGCGGCACCGTCCAGTCGAAGACCGGCGTGCCGGTCGGCACTTCCGATATCTGGAGGGGAATACGTTCGGCGATCCGGCCCAGCGTCTCCCGAATGCCCGCCCCTGTAATGCTGCGGCAGATCGGATACAGCTCCCTGGCAAAGCTGTGCAGTTTTTCCCCGAGCTCTGCCTGGTCTTTTACTGCGAAATCCGCGAACAGCCGTTGTTTCATGCAGAGCCCGTAAATCGAAAGCCGGTCATTTCAAAGCCGGAGTTGAAGTTTCGCCTGTTGAGAGGTCACGCACCGTTGAAATCAGGCACCTTTGAAATCCGGATAGGTGCGGTCGCGCTCGGACATCATCTGCGGCTTGTCCGGCCACACAATCCCGAACGCCGGATCGTCCCAGCGCACGCCCCGCGCCGATTCCGCGTTGTAAAACTCCGATATCTGATAGAAAATTTCGCTCTCGTCTTCGAGCGTCAGAAAGCCGTGCGCACAGCCTACCGGGATATAAACCATGTCCCGGTTCTCGGCTGTCAGCGTGAACCCAGCCCATTGCCTGTAGGTCGGCGACTGCGCGCGCAGATCGACCACCACATCGTAGATCGCGCCGCTGGTGCAGCGTATCAGCTTGGCCTCCGCGTAAGGAGGCGCCTGGTAGTGCATGCCCCGCAGCGTGCCCTTGCGCGGGTTATAGGAAACGCTGCACTGCGCCAGTCCGGGATTTAAACCCGCGCGCTCGAATTCCTCTCTGCACCACGAGCGCGCGAAGAATCCCCGCTCGTCCGACTTGCGCTCCAGCCGAACCTCGAATACTCCGCCGATCTTCGATTCCTCGAAAAGCATACTTCCATATTATGTGCGAGCCATCCCCACACAAACATCGGAAGACTGCTGAACCCGCAGCCACTCCTCAAAAACCATCAGGCTGAATAATATCTTGTGATAGTCGTTCTGGCCCGACTGATGCTCGAGGAAGATGCGCTGCACCGCCTGCGGCCTGAGATAACGGTAGAGCAGCGAATCGCTGTTCATCACGATGTCCGTCATCCCCGCGGTCATCGACCCGCGGAACCACTCGTCCACCACGTTCACCGCGAAGCCGCGCTTCTTTCTGGTCAGGATCTCCCGGGGCAGAAATTCCCCGGCCACCTGGCGATGCAGCCATTTCCGCGTACCCAGGTGAACCTTGAACCTGGCCGGCAATCTCTCTACATATTCGACCAGTTCCCTGTCGAGATACGGCACACGCCCCTCGAGCCCATGCGCCATCGAGAGCTTATCGCCGTACATCAGCAGCTCATCGGGAAGCGTCGACCGCATTTCAAGAAACTGGAAGCCGCCGAGCTCATCCGTCTCGCTCATCAGCGGCAGCAGATCCTTCCAGCACTCCAGAAGCTCATCCCCCGCATCCCGGTCCAGCATGCCGTCCTGGAACAGGCCGTCGATCTCGCCCCCGGGCAGCAGCGACAATACCTGCTCGTATTTCCGAGTCCTGTCCGCAGCGCCGAGCGAGTGAACTCCGCGCTTCAGAGCCTCATTTCTGGGCAGCGCGGCAATCGCCCGCTCCAGCGGCCAGCGCATCCACGCCGGAATCGCGCGCCAGTACGCTCCATACTGAATGCCCAGGTGGCGGCGATAGCCACCGAACAGCTCGTCGGGACCCTGGCCGATCAGCGCCACCTTCACATCTTCGCGCGCCCGCTTGCAGACAAAATACATGGGCACAATCGAGGAGGACGCGATCGGCTCCTCGAGCTGCGCCACAATCGCCGGCAACGCCTCTTCAAAACTCTTCCTGTCCAGCAGCACATCGGTGTGCCGCGCTCCAAACCGCTTCGCCGTGTCGGCTGCGTCGATTAACTCATCGTCGCTGAAACTCGTGCCGTAGCCGACGGTGTAGGTCCGCCATGAATCGCCGTAGAGATTCATCAGCGCCAGCAGCAGCCCGGAGTCAACGCCGCCGCTCAGCAAAAGCCCCACCGGCACATCGCTCAGCAGATGCCGCTTCATCGCCTGGCGATAGAGCTCGGCCAGCTCCTCGCGCGCCTGGGCCACGGATTTCGGCGGCGAGAATGGCGTTGGCCGGTACCGGTACCACTGGCGTACTGAAGCCTTGCCATCCTCGACCACCAGCATGGTGCCCGCGGCCAGCTTCTGTATCCCCTCGAAGATCGTGCGCGGCGACGGAGTAAACCGGTACCGCAAAAACAAGTTCAGCGAGTTCGGATCGACCTCGGCCGGTTCATCGGCCCCGGCGCGCACGGCGCGAATCTCCGAGCCGAAACAGAGCCGCCCGTTCTTCAGGCTGTAATAGATCAGCTTGATCCCGAATGGATCGCGCGCGACCACCAGCCGCCGCTTCCGGACATCCCAGATGGCGAGGCCGAACATGCCGTTCAGATGGTTGAAGACATCGTCGCCCCACTGCTTATAGCCGTGGACGATAACCTCGGTGTCGGACCTGGTGCGGAACCGGTGTCCATAACCTTCCAGTTCCTTTTTAACTTCGGGGAAATTGTAGATCTCGCCGTTGAAGACCACCCACACCGATTCCTCTTCGTCGGACATCGGCTGATGCCCGCCCCCAAGGTCGATGATCGAAAGACGGCGGAATCCGAGGCCCACCGGGCCCGCAAGGTAGTACCCTTCATCGTCGGGACCGCGGTGCGCAATACTATCCGCCATCCGCTCGATATCCGCGCGGAAGACAGGTGCGCCGTCGCCGTAGTTATATTGTCCGCAGATTCCGCACATAGGGCCTCTTTGTTACTCCCCGGCTTTCGTTACTGCCTGATACTCTTGTCCGCACCACGTCCCGCGTTCGCATCGAGGTAAAAGCAGAGGCTTCTGAACATCTGCGACTGGGCCCAGCGATGCATCGGCGTGTTATCCCAGCCTAAAAGAAGCCTGCGCGCCCGGAACGATCCATCCGGCTTCTGCCACTCGCCCAGATCGATCACCCGCGCCAGCACTTCATCCAGCGCCGGAAATCTGCCGCGCAGCAAGACGGCCAGATTAATGCACTCGGCATAGTCATACAGCTCGTTGCGGTACACCGTCAGACGCGGCCGCCGCGAAAACGGCCTCGGCATGCCTTGCTCGTCGAACAGGTTCTTCACATAGTAGGCGACGCCCCTCTCGATCGCGTTCGTAATCCGCGCGTCTCCGGTGAGCGCCTCGATCTTCGCCAAAGCCTTCAGGACAAAGCAGGTGTGAAAGTGATCGATAAAGTCTCGCTCGCCGTCGATCGAGTAGTACCAGGAGCCGTCTTCGTTCTGCGACTCGAGAACGAAATTCAGATTATTCCCGGCAACCTGCCGATAACGATCTTCGGAAAAATCCGCGGCGGCCCGCGTCAGCGTAAAGGCACGGTAGGCGCTCGCATTAATCACCCCTCCCCGCTCTTCCGGATCGGGGTTATACGAACAACTCGAGGCCGTCTCTGAGATAGGGTAATCGTGGTAGTCGCTGCAGACATGCTCGGCGATCGAGCGCATGATCTCCCGCCAACGCTGATCGCGGTCGATCTGATAAACCTGAAAAAACGCCTCGTAGACGTAGGGGACAGTCGTGACCAGCGGCGTTCCCTCCGGCATCGTCCCGCGCCGCGTCTCCCAGTTGAATGGATACCCCCAGCAATAGTGCTTATAACCCGGGCATCGCGTCTGCTCCAGAACCTCGAGAAAATGGACAGCGCGGCGGTAGTACCGGCCTTCATGGGTGAGCGTTGAAAGAAACGCGAACCCCATCGCATAATGCGCGTCGGCAATCGGCAGCCTCTGCGGCTTCCAGAAGAGCTGCCGGGCCCTCGGCACGAATGCCTCGGCGAGGATCATCGGAGCTACCGCAAGCTTGCCCAGCAACGGACGCCGATAATACAGCGCCTTCGCCTTCCGGCCTATATCGCTTGCGTAGAAACTCTGATGATCGTACGACTCTTCGCCGTAGCCATCGAGCCACGCAACAAAACGCAGAACGGCGGCTTTTGTCTTGTCGATCTGAGCCCGGTCGATCTGAGCCCGATCTGCTTGAGCCCGGTCTGCTTGAGCCCGGTCGGCTTGAGCCGTGCTCGCTCCGCGCGTTTCCGCTTCCGCCGTCAGCGTTGCATCCGTCATCATAGGTCCCATCGGTATCAGCTCGGCTTCGTCTCGAAGCGGTTGAAACGTTTCATGGTCATCATGGAGCCAAGGATCGCTTTCAGTTTCTGCATCTGCTCCCGGCGGTGGAAGCGCATCAGTTCATCCGAAACCGGGCGTTTCGCCCGGCGCGCAAGCGCCCAGAAATACCCTGAACCCAGGGCAATGCCATCCACCAGATAAGGCTTCTTCGTCATCCTCCAGCCCACCCGGAACATCTCCCACAGCGGATGGCCGCCGAGATAGTAGTCCTTTTCCCCATAAGAGAAACTCGACGCCAGCTGGCCGCGTTCCGCCGTCCCCATCTTGCGGTGATGAAAGAACGATTTCTCGCGAAACGAGCGCGTCTTCCAACCGATCATGCGCGCCGTCGTCGAAGCCATCCAGTCGATGCCGCCCGCCTTGTTGGCCCGGTAGCCGCCAATCTCCTCGAAGCACTGCCGGCGGAAGAGCTGGCACTGCCCCGCCACGTGGCTCCCGCCCTCAAAGCTGTCCGTCTCCGAACTGTATCCGTCTTCCCTGAATACCGTCCCCGCCACCCCCAGGCGCGCGTCCTTGCTGAATTCGCCGAGCAGGAACTCCATATGATCGCTGTCGAAGGAGATATCGGCGTCCAGATTGCCGATCACCTCGTAGTCCAGGTCTTTGACTCGCTCCCGCCCAACGTTAAACGCATTCACCTTGGCCGCGAAATGCCGCTCCGTGCGAACCGGCAAATCGACCAGCACGATCCACGGATGAGCGGCAAGAAAAGGCCGCACCCGCTCCGCTGTCCCGTCCGTCGAGCCGTCATTCACAATCACCCAGCGCAGCGGAAGAACCGTCTGCCGGATCATGGACTGGATCGTCTTCTCGATGAACATCTCCTCGTTACGGGAGGGAGTTATGAGGACGTAGGCCGGGAGGTTGCCCATTACTTCACCTCGACGGAGTAACCCATCAGGCCGTTGCTCGGCGTGGAGCTTCCCCCGGCGGCAACCGTCTCCGACCCATAGATCGCGCCGCGGTGCGCCGAGAGTTCCTTGTCGTAAACTTCTTCCGGCTCATACACGATTACGTGGCTGCCCCGGTTCGAGAAGCCAAACGGAACGCACAGCAGCTTGTTCAGTTTCGCTTTCAGCGCCTCGCGCCGCTCGGGCGGCACGCAGAACAACATGAACCCGCCTCCGCCGGCGCCCAGCAGCTTGCCTCCCACCGCGCCCGCGCTCATTCCCGCCTCATAAATTTCATCGATGCTGGCGTTCGATATCTTATTGGTGAGCGACCGCTTCAGTTTCCAGCCCTCGTGCAGGAGCCGGCCGAACTCATCGATGGGCCGTTTCGGATCGGTGACAATCGCCTCCCCTTCATCGACCAGCTGGAGCATCGCATTCAGCTCCTGCTTCTTACTCGGAGTTACACGCAGCTGTTCCTGCGCAATCTCCGACGCGGTTCGGGAGAAGCCCGTAAAGAAGAGGGCCAGGTTCTGCTCGAGCTCCGCCATTCTCGCCTGCGAGATCAGCATCGGCTGCACATCGATTGAGCCATTCTGGCAGAAGTTGATCCGGTTCAGGCCTCCATACGCGGCGCTCACCTGATCCTGCGCGCCCACCGCTTCGCCCAGCACCTCCTGCTCCACATAGATGGCTTCCCGGGCAAGAGTGTGCTTGTCGCGCATCTGGTTTTTGAGCGCGTTCAGAGCAAGCAGCAACCCTACCGTGAATGCCGAGCTCGTGCCGAGGCCGGTACGGGCGGGCAAGTCCGCCACGTGATGGACTTCGACCCCTTCGTCCATCCCCAGAAACTGCAGACAACCGCGGACGGAAGGGTGCTCGATCGCGCTGTTATTGGCGACGTTCTCGACCTTCGAGTAAGAGACGCGGCTGTGGAATTCAAAGAAGGGTGGGAGCCGCCGGCAGGTGATGTAACAACGCTTGTCGATCGCCGTCGAAAGGACCGCGCCGCCGTACTCCCGGTACCAGACAGGATAGTCCGTGCCACCACCGAAGAAAGATATGCGAAGAGGAGTGCTTGTAATAATCATAAATTTGACCTTCCTGAACCGGCCCGCGTGAATCTTGTTGAATCAGGGTTGGATCCGGCTGAATCTGGCTAAATCCAGTTCCGTCCCGAGCAGGCTGCCTGCCTGACTCGTCACCCGCGCTAAAGCACGCGTTCCCAGTGCTCTACCATCGAGCCAATCGTCTGCTCGAGTGTCTTGAGCGGCTTCCAGCCCGTATCCCGGCGAATCTTCTTCGTAGCTCCGAAGATAACCTTCTCGTCGGAAGGTCGCAGCAGCCGTTGCGCCGTTCGTATCTCCGGCTTGACTCCTGAGAGACGCATCGCCATCTCCAGCATTTCGCCGATTTCCCAGGTCTTCGCCGCGCACAAGTTGTACGCTTCGCCCGGTTTTCCCTTGAGGGCTGCCAGATAAAATCCGCGCACCGTATCGCTCACATCGAGAAACGCGCGCCGCGGCTTCAGATTGCCCACTTCCATCACCGGCTTCTGCACACCCTTCTTGATGCGCACCAGCTGCCGCACGAAATCCGACGGAGCGTCGCTGGTCTTCCCCGGGCCCGTGGTATTAAACAGCCGAATGCTGACCGCCGGCACCTTGTAATCGAGGAAATATTCCCGCGACAGCAGATCCTGGCACACTTTGCTGATCCCGTACGGGTGCAGCGGCCGGAGCGGCTGATCCTCTGTCACCGGGATGGCCTCCGGCGGAACATTGCCGTACTCCGCGCTCGAGCACGCCGACACCACAACCGGCGGCCGCTTCCTGTACCGCGCCGCTTCAAAAACGTACAGCGAGCCCATCACATTCGATTCGAATGTCCCCACCGGATCGGCCCACGAAACCGTCGGCAGGCTCTGCGCTCCCAGATGAAAGACATGCGAAGGCTCAACCTCGGCAAACAAACGCTCCACCCGCTGCCCATTCCCGAGATCGCACTGGAGGAATCGCACGCGCCGGCTTTTCCCGGCCGGCTGGGCCTGATGCAGATGGTACGTGCCGACGACATCCCACCCCTCGCCTTCGAGAAACCGCACCAGGTGCGAGCCGATAAAACCTTCAGCGCCTGTGACCAGCGCCGTTCTATTCCGTGCCATCCTGTCCTTTCATAACGCATCCCGGCATGCTGTCTCCTCAGGAAGGCGCTTTCACATCGAGCGAACTCGACACATCGCGCCGCCGCGCCACATCGGGGCATGGCATCCGCAGCAAACGGGCATACGCGTTCATCGTAATCTCGCTCACCACATCCCAGGAGTGGTGCGCCGCCGAATAGTCGTGAATGTCCTGCCGCCGCCGCTCGAGATTCGCATATAAATCGCTTGCGAAATATCTCTCGATCGTCCCCGCCAAATCATCGGCATCGTCCGGCCTGAACAGATACCCCGTCCGGCCATCGACGATATCGTCTTTGAGCGACCCCACATCGGCGGCCAGCACCGGGAGGCCGAAACTGTGCCCGAGGAAAAGAACCCCGCTTTGATAAATGTGCCGGTAGGGCAGGATCAGCGCGTCGGCGGCCTTAAAGTAGACCTCGGTCTCGGCGTCGGGAATAAAACCGGCACGCAGGACAATCTCCCCGCGCTCGACATCCCCACGCATCTCTTCCCGGATTCCGCTCCAGTACTCCTCGCAGCGGTCCGGCCGTCCGGCAATGATCAGACGATAACCGCTCGACCGCGCAACCACCCGGCGAAACGCGGCGATCAGCAACTCCAGCCCCTTGTAAGGAGTGATTCTGCCGAAAAAGAGAATCGCCCTGTCCGCGCCGCGAATTCCCAGCTTCTGTTTCGCTTCGGCTGCGGTCAGGCTGGTCGTGGGAACCGAATTGTTGATGCCGAACGGGATGACCGCGACCCGGTCCTCCGGCACTCCGAATTCGCTCACGATCTCGCTCTTCGAGTTCTCGGTGTGAACGAAGATCCGATCGGAAAGGCGATACTGCGTGCGCAGAGTAAAACGGTTCAACCAGCTGTCCGTGGCATCGCGCCTGCCCGCGTTCACATTATGCGCTGTAAATACAAGCTTCTTGCCCATCAGCTTGTAGTAGAGCATCAGCAGGGTGCGATCGAAGCTCTCGAACTTGTTGTTCCAGAGGATATGAAAGATCTTCGGCTTCGCCGTCGCCGCATAAACCATCAGCCGCGCATAGTACTTCAGGATGCGAATAATCTTCTGCAAGCCAGGCGCGTCGGCTCGCGTGCTCCCCCGCAGATTGAGAAAGCGCACGCCGGGCTGGTCGCGCAGCTCCGGAAGATCCAGTTCGTCGCTGCCAATTAAATCGATCGCCGCCCCGCGCGGCGTCAACGACGTGATCATTCCGAAGACATACGGCCGGTCGCCGCCGCCGGTCAGCAGGGCTACCGCGATCTCTTCCGGTCCGGAGCGTGTGCGGTCCCGTACTTCGCTGCGTCCCGTCTGTTCGTTGGTGGCCTGATCCATATAACGGTGCGATCCTCGATTGCGATTATCCCGTGCGATTCCAGTTGCCTGTCGCAGCGAATTCGTTAGTGTGGTGTTTCTGATGTTCCTCGCACGTTTGCCCCTCCCCTTTCGTTGTCATCCCGAGCGGAGCGCTTTGGGGCCCCGTCGTGCCGACAGGCACAGATGGGGTCGGCGGAGCGAGGGACCTGCTTTTTCCCCCAACTGCTAACGTTTTCCTTGCGACAGGTCACTGGTGTGCCGCTGCGTCGGTAACCGGGTTCAGGATAGCCCGACCTGCGGGGTTCTCCCCCGGCGGGCCGTCTCCAGCTGATACAACGTTTTATCGCATTGCCGGATGAAGGACGCCTTCAGTTGCGGCAGCACGGCCTGTGCCCATTTGGCCGCCTTCCAGCCGAGCACCGGTTTCATCCAGGCGTATTTCCAGCGCAGCTGTGGCTCCTCCAGCTGCTGGTTCATCAGCCCGGCCATGTTTTGCAGCTCAGCCACGATGTCCGGACGCTCCGGATAAAAATTGAGATACCAGGTCTGCAGGTACGCGAGGCAAGCTCTGCGCACCCGCGCGCTGTCCTCGAGCGACCGAATGTACTTGATGTGCAGCCTCATCGAAAGCAGCAGCGCATCTTTCTTCCGGTCGTCGCCCACATAACTCAGCCGGCTGGTGGGCGTTACTCTGTAGAGCACGCCCGTGTTCGGCACGAATCGAGTGCCTTCGGACTGGAGCAGCACCCTCGCGAAATACTCCCCGTCGTCATCGCTCAGCAGCCGCGTATCCCATGGCCCCGCCGCCTCGGCCAGTTCCCGGCTCGTAAGCCAGGTGGCCGTCTGCATGTGCAGATTGTGCCCCAGCTTGGCCAGCAGCCAATCGACAGGCGCAAGATCCTGGCACAAACGGCTCTCCACCCAGCGGGCCCTGCGCGTCCTGAAATAAAACGGAGACCAGGCCGAGGACAGTAGAATCCGCCGGCTCTCGCCCTCCCCGAGCGCGCCAAGCTGCTTTTCGATCTTGTCCGGAGCCAGCAGATCGTCGGCATCCAGAAACTGGATGTAATCCCCCTGGCTGAGCCCGAGCGCATGATTACGCGCCGCCGCGGCGCCCGCGTTCGGCACCGTGACCACCTTCACCTGGGACGAAGCCAGCCGCCGCGCGGCCTCGAAGGTCCCGTCAGGAGACCCATCGTCGACGACGATGATTTCCTTGTTGGGCCAGGTCTGAGCGGTGGCGGAACAGATCGCGCCGGCAACCCACTGTTCGGCGTTATAAGCGGGAATCAGAATGGAGACGAGTGGTTTCATAGCGGCCATAGGCAAAGGTTTTCCCCGAACGTGCGCCGGGATCACTGTGCACGTCCCGTGCAAACGGTAAGGATTTTGTATTTCGTTTTCCGGTCTCAATCCGGAACCGCGCCGCCGCATGGGCAAACCTGCGGCGGCACCGTCCGGGACGATCCTCAGTAAATCGAGGACCAGGCTTTGTAAATCAATTGTTGAGAATGGTTCCCGAAAGCGAGATCGGCGGAGCCGGACTCGTTCCGGTGACCAGCGGATGCGGGTAGGTGTAAGGAGCGTAGTAAAGCGACCAGGTATTCGTGGCTGTGCACGTGTACAGCTGGTTCTTGTCTGTCGCCCAATACGCCACGCCGGTCGTGCAGGTGGTCGGAATCGACGCATACGCGCCATAGCCGGTTCCGGTTGCTCCCGTGAACGGCGACACCGGGACGTAGTAGTCGCGATTGGCCTGGATGTTGTTTTCAGAGCTGCTGACGCCGACAAGCGGCCCCGTGCCGCTGAAGTTCTCCATCCAGATATAAACCGGCTGCAACACCTCGTTCGGCCATGCACCGGTGAAAACAGAAGGATGGCTGGTGTCCTGAACCTGCGGCCACATGCCGCTCAGCATGTCTCCCTGGCCCCGTCCAATCTGATCGAGGCACGGGTAGCCGGTCGAACTGGTATTCCCGTCCCATCCGCTCGCGCTGCCCGTCTGGGCCGTTCCGCAGTATCCCCAGCCGTTCGGCGGGGAGCTTTGCGGATAAGTATTGGTGTTGTCGCGATCCTCGTCGAACACGATGTCGCTCTTCGTGTTGGTGACCGTATTCCCCCACCACACGCCTGTGCCCGCTGTCTGAAATCCTACCGAGGAGATAATCGTACCGCCGCCGCCGCCCACGGTGTTGTCATAAACCTCCCACGCCCGGCATCCTCTTCCCCGCGGCTGCGATCCGACCGCGTGGCTCTGAATCCCGAGGTTCTGATCGGGGGCCAGCGCGTTGAAGGTATTGAACCGCGCAACAAAAAATCCGCCCAGCGCGCAGTCGTTCATGAACCCGTTGTTGAATGTGTTGTTCTCGAAAAAGATCGCGGACCCGGTTCCGAGTCCGGGGGGCATGGTCCAGGCAGTGTCCCCGAATCCATCTCCTCCGGTGTTATACACGCGTATCCCGTTAAAGACATCTCCGTTCGGGACATCGAAGATATTGTGGTCCACCACCCCCGACATGGGCTGGTACATCGAGACCGCAAGATCGTTGACGTTGATGAAGTGAAAGTGGTCGAGCCGCGCCTGACCCGTCGCCCCACCGAGAGCCACCTCGCCGTTGTAGACAACGTTGCCGCCCTGTATGCTCAGGCCGGTCACGCGCACCACCTGCGAGGAGTTTCCCGTCAGTGTGATCCCGATCAGGGGATTGTTCCCGCCTCCCCCGGATTGCCCGTCCACAATCATCGTGGAGTCGGTGATGGTTGCAGGATTGCCCTGCGCGTTGGTCGTGGCCACCGCGCTCTGCCCCTGGAGGGTAAAGCTGTATGCGCTCGAAAATGTGATCCCGGAGGTCCAGGTGCAATGGCCCGCGGGCACGGACACGGTGGTCCCGTTCGAGTTGATCTTGTTCAGCGCTGCCTGCACGTCCGAGGCGTTACAGGAGGCTGCGTTGATCGTTGTCTGCGCTTCTGCCGCGGAAAGTACGGCAAGAAGAAATACAAGCGGCGAAATTTTGACGTAAATATGCTGAAGCACGGGGGAGCGTCCTTTCGGGGGAATCCAGTGTTTTGGATTTCTGTTGAGGTGAGTATCACGCTTCCCAAGGCCGATTGTCCAGATTTTTGACCACGGTAATGACACCAAAGTTCCCAGCCGGAGTCTTGATTCGCCCGGGACCAAAGTGGCCTGAATTCATGTGTTCATTGAAGAAAATGCGGTACGTAGTTGATCCGCTAATTGTTACCAAGGTGACTTTGAGGATCACCGCTGGTTACTGTAGTTTTTAGGCAGAATTTGCGTGCAGGAAAAATATTTTTAGAATGCGCCGACCGGCACCGCGGAGGCCACCGATTCTCCCAACCTCCCCGCCCCCTGCCCGTCGACGAAAATGCGGTGCGCCAGCTCGAGCGTCAACGCCTTGTGCAGTTCGACCGTGAAGTTCCGGTTCCCTTTGAGGTGTCCCTCGACCACGGCCTCGAGATTTTTGCGCTCGATGTAGGGCCGCGACAGCGCCCGCTCGTCGAGCAGCGTTTCCCGCAGGTATCCGGCCAGGGCATCGCGGTACCAGACACGAAAATGAAACGGCTTGTGCCGCCCAAGGATCAGCCGCTCGAGATGAAGCGCCGAAAATGTATGATCCACCCGCGCCAACCATTGCGGCATGCCCATGTCGTACGCGTACTCCGCTTTGAAGAGAAACTCGAGCCACGCATGGGAGATTCCTCCCAGCAGTTTTCCCCGGTCCCCGCCCACACCGCGATCCGTCGGGAGAGCCCGCAGCGCGCGATTGCCGTCGCCGATCAATCGCAGCGAAACATCGTCCGTCCCCAGCGCCGAAGCCGGTGCGCGAAAGATGGTTCGCACGAAGTCGTTATCGAGGAACGGCGACCGCATCGTCAGCTGCGTCTGCTCGAGCGAAAGAGATCCATATAAATACCAGGGCCCCTGCCGGAAAGCCGCAAACGACAAGTGACTGCCATGAATCACTCCCGCATACGTCGTCCCTGTCTCGCGAATGTTCGATAGAAATTCCTGACTGTACAAATCCACGGCCGGTTCCGACGGCTTGAACGCCCGGAAGCCCCGCAGCAGCTCTCCCCCATAGAGACCCGTCATGCGGGCCGGCGCAATCTCCCGCGCCCTTTCGTTCAGATAGAGGTCGGGCGACCGGCTTACATCCACGCCCCCATCGGACAGGTAGACGGCGCGCTCGGCATAATGGCCGAACTGCGAGAGAAACTCCTCGCCCGCCGTAAGAACCTGATGCGGCTGCCCGCACACCGCCGCCACACGCCGCGCGATCCGCAGATCCTCATGCTCGCCGTACATGCTTCCGAAGGTGTAACAGGGCAGCGAGCCCGGCGCAGGCTCCCGGCTCGCCAGAACCATGCGCGTGTCGAGGCCCCCGGTCAGCGACATCCCAATCCGCTCGCGCCCGGCAAAGTACCGCGGAAGGTTCCGCGTGAATGCCGACCGCAGCTCCCGGTACCACGCCTCCGGGTCGAGGGCTTCCTGATCCTCCCACTCCCTCGGCTCGAAATAGCTGCTCTTCCGTTCGAGGAATCCGTTGCGAAACTTCCATGCCGAACCCGGAGGCAGGATCTGGATGCCTTCAAACAAAGTTCTGTTCTCGAGCACCGCGCCGCAGGAAACAAATTCTCCCAAACCCCGGTAATCCATCCGCCTCAGCTCGGGCCGCACCGCCAGAATCGCCTTCGCCTCGGCGGCAAAATAGAATGCGTCCCTGGTCTCGTGGTAATAGACCCGATGCATCCCATAACGGTCGTTGAAGAGAAGCGTCTCGCCTCTCCCGCTGTCCGCCAGCAGTCCGTGGAATCTCCCGTTCAGGCAAGCCGGAAACGACGGATCGTCCTCGTAACGGCCATCCTCGTAAAGATGCACCAGGTACGATGGCCCGTCGAGATCGACGGCGTGTCCGCGCGCTTTCAGTCCTTCGGCCACGCCCGGCTCCGGAAAATCCTCGCCGGCAAACGCCAGGATCACATCGCCCGCTTCGTTCGCGACCGGCATGCGCTCGGCGAAAGAGCCCTCCCTCGCCACCCATCCGATATACACACCCAGCGACTCATCGGACCATTTGCCCGAGACGTACGCGCGCTCATGCAGCAGCGCTTCCGTCATGCGCCGCACTTCGGCTTCCGCCACCGCCCGCGCCCGGCGCGTAATGCATCCCACGATTCCTGGCATATCTAAGATCTTCCGCCTTGCACGTTGTTCGGTTCTGCGCCTGACATTTTCTGCGCGTTAGTCCGAATGCCCGGCAACCGCCGGTGTCTTGGGGCCTGCGCCACGAAGTTTTGCCTCGTACCAGTTGTTGCGCAGCTTCCTGTACCTTGCGGCCACCGATTCCGGAACCCAGTCCGCCGCCGTGCGATGCAGCCCGAACCGCAGCGCAACCCGCCCGGCAACCGTCAAAGGAATGTAGTACCGGGGAATCTCGACCTTCTTAAAGCCGTTGTTCGCCTTGAAGTCGGCCAGACTGTCCCGCTCCTTTTTGCCATACGAGAACTTCGCATACCACAGGTGCTCGACTCCACGGTCCGCGCAGGATTTCACCGCCTGGGCAATCAGCGCGTTGGTCGGCGCCTTGTCCCGCTGCCCTACCATCGAAACAATCTGCATCAGGCCGGCCTGGCTTTTTTGTTCGTCCATGACCAGCTTCACGAAGCCGATCAGCCTGCCCTCGAGCGAGGCGCCGATAAATACGCTGCGCTCGAGAAACGTCTCGTTCACCCGGCGCACCGCATCGAGATCTTTTCCGTAATGCCAGAAAGGCTTTCCCTGCCGGATCGGGCACTCGTTGTAAATTGCCGATATCTCCCGGACCAGCCAGTCGTTGAACGGGACCTCCGCTACCACCACCCCGTTTTTCCCCGCCTTGCGCGCCTTGTTCCTGGCTTTGAAATCGATCTGATTGGTCATCCAGTCATCGAAGGTGGTGATGCGGAGCGCCGCCATGTTGTCCCACTCCATCGGATAGCTGTATTGTGGCGTGGTATTCGACAGCCTCTGGATGAACGTGAACACATCGGCGCGCGACCGCGACTTCCGCACAGCGGCCAGCGCCGCCTCCGGATCGTCCGCAAAATCGAATCCTTCCGCATCGAGACGGGCAATGCGCACCAGCCTCCCCTCGATCAGGCCTTCCTTACCGCAAATATTCATAATCTCCGCTTCTTTTCGAGCCCGTCCCATTGGAACCACAAATCGGGTTCTCTTTTATGAACGGGTTCCGATTTCGGGTGGGTTTCCGTGCGCCATCCACTGCATGCTGCGGGCGTGCGTGGCGCGCGCGTTGGCCGATTCCCCCGCAAGAGCGGGTGCCGGGACTGGCGCTTTTTTCGCCTTGCCACCGGCGAGGGCGGCCTCTCGTACCTGCTTTTTCGAGGCCGGAACCGTCACCGCTCCCAGCAGGAACATCGCATAGAACAAGCCGCTCTCAAACGCGGCTTCCGACATGTTGTAAAACAGGAACGCGATCCATACCGCCATACCGAGCACTGCGAGGCTCGAGGATCGCGCCAGCCGTTTGCAGATTCCGTAATAGCTCGCCCCGAGGAAAACGGCGAGCACCGTAACCCCCACCATGCCCTCTTCGAGATAGACCTCGAGATAGCCGTTGTGGGCTTCGTTCAGATGGCCGAGTCCGGACTCGGTCCACACGTACAGCAGACGCCAGCCGAGCCAGAAGCTCTGGTACCCGGTGCCGATCACCGGGTTCGTGTGCATGCTGAGAAGAAACGCCCAGATTTTTGTCCGGTCGCTCAGCGTCGCGTTCTTCCCCACCGCCTGCGCCAGCGAGCCGTTCATGCCCAGCCCGAAATCGAGGATCAGGTAAAGGCAGAACAGCGACGGGATCAGGATTTGCACCAGCCGCGGGTAGCGCCGGTAGATCCTGCTGTGGGCCAGCAACAGCACCATGCAGCCCATAGCCAGGCAAACGTACGATGTCGTGCTCTCGGCCGTATGCAGCAGCCACACCGTCATCCCGAAAAACGCCGCATCGATCCACAGGATTCGCTTCGTGCGCTTCTGCTTTTTGTCCCGCCACCGGGTTACGATATCCCAGAAGAAAAACAGCCCGCTCACCAGGCACAGCAGCCCCAGCATGTTCTTGCTCGTGCTGGCTCCGGCATAATAACCGATGCCGGTCCACGGGTCGTATTGCTTGCTGACCTCCGGAAAATACTTGTCGAGCATGATCGACAGCGGAACCAGCAGATAGCCCAGCCGCCGAAGAACCGCTCGCACCGCCTCGAGCGGCCGCGGATCGGAGAGTACCACCAGAACGATCAGGTAAGTCCCGAAATCGCGAATCCATCGTTTGATCGCGATCAGCGGAAAATCCGACCACGCGGCGCTGACCAGCGCCAGGGCTAAGAAAGCGGTCAGCGCCCAGTTGGACGCGAAAAATCCGCCCCACTTAAACGACCGCGAGACCAGAATCCCGATCGAGAGCAGGATCAGGACGATGAAGATCATCCGGTCCACCGGATTTCCGTCCTCGAGCGCCGCCGCCGACATCGACCCGGCGCCGCCGATCCACTGCGAAGGCAGCCGTGTCCCGGCGATGAACAGCCAGATCACCGTTACCCACGAGGCGGGCGACAGCCGCGCGTCGTTGGCGGGATCGAAAAACAACAACGCCGACAGGCAGAAAAGCCACAGTACGAGTGCTACAAAAGAAGGCATCGTTTCGGTTCCGCGGCAGCTGGTCCGATGATATCCTGGCCCACGCCCAGGCCCACGCTCAGGCCGGTCCTCACAGCAGGCTCAGGCCGCGCCGCTCCCCTCGATCCTGCCCCGGCCCAGCAGCTGCGTCACCAGACCCACCAGGGTCTCTCTCTCCTCCCCCCACGTATGCCGCAGGTACACCTGCTGCCCGCGCTCCGCGGTCGCCATCGCTTCGCCCGGGTTCGACGCCACGTACTCCAGCTTCTCCTCGAAATCCTTCGTATCGCCGGGTTCGAAGTAGAACAGCGAATCGGCCGCAAAGTAATCCACGATCCCTTCCGTGCGCGGAGCGATGACCGCTTTGCCGACCGCCAGATATTCGAGGATGCGCGTCGGCGTGTTGATCGCCGTGAAATCGTTGCGCGGATTCGGAATGATGCCCACGTCGCACTGCTCGATCTCCCGCGCCAGCTCTTCGAGCTTTCTCGGTCCCAGATAACGAACGCTGCCCTCGAGACCCAGACCAGGAACCGTCGCCATCACCTGCTCGAGATAGGGCGTGCTGCGTCCGTAGATCCGCAGTTCGACATTGGGAAACTTCTTCGTGAATCGCGACAGCGCCTCCACCGCGAGGTGCAGGCCGTTCCGGCTCTCGAGCAGACCGTGGTACATGATCACCAGCGGGTCGCCGGCCTTGCGGACCGGATAGGAACGCGCCGGACGGCACGGAAACAGGCTCTCATCCGGGGTATTCATCACCACCCCGACCTTCGCCGCCGGGCAACCGCGCCCGCAGAAGATCCGCTTAAACGTGACGCTCACCGTGATCACCAGATCGGCGCGCGCGATGCTCCATTTTTCCAGCCAGCGGATGACCCGAACCCCGGAACTTTCCTTATCCTTGCCGAAGATCGTCATCATCAGCTCAGGCATCGGGTCATGCTGATCGAGAATCACCTTCGCCCCGAACAGTTTCGGAATCAGCCCGCTGATCACCAGGATGTCCGGCATGTTATGCACGTAAATCAGATCGTACCGGCGCCCAAGCGAACGCCATGCGAAGATGGCAGCCGACATCAGAATGAACGTGGCATATTGGTACGCGTAGGAAAGAAAGCCGCCCCGGCTGTGACGGATCGGAATCCGTATCACCTCAAGTCCGCCAAGGGTTTCCCGCTTCCGAGACCTGGCGTCCTGCTCGCAGATCAGATCGACCCGCATCCCTTCGCCCACCAGCGCCTCGGCCGCGCGCCGCGGACGCGGATCGGCGGGATAGTGCGAAAACACCACCATCCCCGCCCGCTTGCCCTCGAGCCGCGTGCCCGTCCCCACGGCTCTGGCCTGCACAGGCCTCGCTTCCGTCTCGATCATCGGATCACTTCTGCAAGCACGGCCCGCCCCTTCGCGGCTTCCACCGGCCGGGCAGAACGCGCCGTAAACTCCAGAACCTCCGCGGCCACCCGCGCCTGCTGCGCCGCCGTCAGCTGCGGGTACATCGGCAGCGACACGATGCTCGACGCCACGGCGGTGGTCACCGGAAAATCCCCCGCGCTGTAGTTCATCCGTGCATACGCCTTCTGCAGATGCAGCGGAACCGGATAGTGCACCCCCGAACCGATCCCCGCCGCGTTCAGATGGCTCATCAGCCCGTCCCGGTCCGCGACCCGGATCACATACAGGTGATACACGGCCTTCGACCACGACGGCTCGAACGGGCGCTTCACCCCTTCGTTGCCGGCCAGCAGGCGATCGTACTCGGCCGCCCGGTCGCGGCGCTCCGCGTTCCAGCGGGCCAGATGTTTCAGCTTCACATGGAGCAGCCCCGCCTGAATGGCATCGAGCCGCCCGTTGTAGCCCTCGATGTCGTGGTGATACTTCTTCGCCTGCCCGTGATCGCGCAGCATTCTTGTCGTGCGCGCCACCTCGGCGTCGTTCGTCGTCGTCGCCCCGGCCTCGCCGCACGCACCCAGATTCTTCCCTGGATAGAAACTGAAGGCCGCCGCCCGCCCCATCTGTCCGGCCTCCATCCAGCGGTTCAGCTTTTTCGAGAAGTATTGCGCGCCGTGCGCCTGGCACGCGTCCTCGATGACGGTCAGGCGGTATTCGGCCGCGAGGCCAAGAATCGCATCCATATCCGCCATCTGCCCGTAAAGGTGCACCGGCACCACCGCCGTCACCGGCCGCCCGCTTCGCCGGCTGATCGCCCGCCCCGACGCGTCCCGCGTGCACTCTTCTTCCAGATACACCCGCAGCCTCTCGGCCGACAGGTTGTAGGTGTTCTCGTCGATGTCCACAAACTCCGGGATGGCGCCCGCCTGAGAGATCGCTTCGGTCGTCGCAATAAACGTGTGCGGCACCGTCACCACCACGTCGCCCGGCTCGATGCCGCACGCCATCAGGGCAAAGCGCAGCGCGTCGGTCCCGCTGTTGAGGCCCACCGCGTGCCCGATCCCGCAGAACGACGCGAAGGCGCGCTCGAACTCCTCGACCATCGGTCCGCCGATGAAGCCGGCCGTACGCAGCGCCTGGCGGAATACCCCGGTCAGTTCCTCCTCGAGCTCCCGGTGCGGAGTCACCAGGTCAAGGAACGGTATTTCGTTCGAGTTTTTCGAGTTGTGGGTCATAACCCCTCTTCATTCTCTTTGATATAACGCAGAACCCTGGCCGGATTGCCGGCCACGATCGCATGCGGCGGAACATCTCTGGTCACGACACTGCCGGCGCCGACGATCGCATTTTCCCCGACGCTGACATTGGAAAGTATCGTGGCCCCGGAGCCGATCGACGCGCCCTTCCGGATCACCGTCGGCTCAACCTTCCAGTCGGCCTCGGTCTGCAGCTCCCCGCCCGGCGCCGTCGCCCGCGGAAAGCTGTCGTTGATGAACGTCACCCCGTGACCAATGAACACGTTGTCCTCGATCACCACCCCTTCGCAGATGAAGGTATGGCTCGAGATCTTGCAGCGTTTTCCAACGCTCGCATTCTTCTGGATTTCGACAAACGAGCCGATTTTGGTCTCGTCTCCGATCCGGCACCCATATAAGTTGATGAATGTCGAAAGCCGGACATTGGCGCCGAGCTTGACGTCGTCGGCGATGCAGTTGTAAGTGATCATAAGTAGACTAACGAACCTCTCTTGCTCATCGACTCGCTTGCCGCCTCCAGCATCTTGACCACCCTGAGGCCGGCGCATCCGTCGTTGAAAGGCTCCTGCCCCGTCGAGATACAGTCCACAAAGTAGGACAACTCCTGGCGCAGCGCCTCGATCTGCTCGAGCTGCGGGGACCACATATCCCCCGAACGGTAGTTCACCAGCAGCGAGTAGAGGCCCTCGTTGTTCGTGATATTGACGCCCTTGTCGTAGACCTTGACCTTCTCATCGGCCTCGAGGTCGTTCCATACCAGCATCCGCTTCTCGCCGCCGATCAGCGTGGTGCGCACCTTCACCGGCGAAAGCCAGTTCACGTTGATATGGGCGATCACGCTCTCGGGAAAGTAAAGAGTCATGAAAGCCACGTCCTCGTGGCAGTTCAGATGGCTCTGCCCGGTGGCGACCACCGCCTCCGGATTGCCGTCGATCACGTAATCCATGATGGAAAGATCGTGCGGCGCCAGATCCCACAGGACGTTGATGTCGTGCTGGAACAATCCGAGGTTCACGCGCGTCGAATCGTAGTAGTAGAGCTTGCCCAGCGTTCCCTCCCGCAAGAGCTGCGAGATCTTCCTCACCGCGCCGGTGAACAGAAACGTGTGATCGACCATGATTCTCAGATTTTTCCGCATGGCCAGATCGATCAGCTTCTCGCCCTGCGCGACGTTGCTGGTGAACGGCTTCTCGACGAAAACGTGCTTGCCGTTCTCGAGCGCGGCCTTCGCCAGCTCATAATGCGTCCACACCGGAGTGATCACCGCAATGGCGTCGATATCCGGCGATGTCAGCACTTCCGAGGTGTCGGCCGTGACCCGGATGCCGGGATACGCCTTCATCGCGCGCGCCTGCGCCGCCGGATTCAGCTCCGCGATCGCTAATACCTGGGAACCCTCCAGACTGGTTAGGTTCCTCACCACATTGGGCCCCCAGTAACCGTACCCGATTACACCGAAGTTCACTTGACTGTCACCGCACTTTCCCCAATAAAGACAAAATGCACACCGCTCCACGCGGCGCGCCCGCCCGAATGGAAATTACGAACTAAATTGAACTGTATCTGGATGAAAGGTAAAAATTCTGTCCGGACCTGGCCCTAGTAAGCCCCCTTGATGACCGCCGCCGGCGTTTTCATCAGTATCTTCACGTCCAGCCACGGCGACCAGGAGATGGCATAGCGCAGATCGAGCCGCACCATATCGTCGAACCGTACGCGGCTGCGGCCGGTCACCTGCCACAATCCGGTGATCCCTGGCTTGACCTGCAGCACGCGGCGGCGATGCCACGTCTGGTAAGCCGCCAGCTCGTAAGGAAGCGGAGGCCTCGGGCCCACCAGCGACATGTCTCCCCGCAGGACGTTCAGAAACTGCGGCAACTCGTCGAGGCTGGTCATGCGCAGGAACTTGCCGACCGGCGTAATCCTCTTGTCCCCGACCAGCTTGTACACCCCCTGCCCGCCGGTGGTGGCCGGCACCCGCTCCGCCACCCCCGCGATCAGCCGCTTGACGTATTCCTTGTGCTCCGTCTCGTCGCTGTCCACCCGCATCGACCGGAATTTCAGAAAGGTGAAGCGCCTCCCATATTGCCCGATCCGGTCCTGCTTGAAAAGAATCGGCCCTTTCGACGTTGCCCGGACGAGAATCGCGATGATCGCAAACAGGGGCATGCATGCTATCAGCATCAGCGTGCTGCCCACGATGTCCATCGCCCGCTTGGTGCGCAGCTGAGAGCGCTGGTCGCTGCTGGGGCTGAAAAGGTCCGGGTAGAGGACCGGATCGCTCGGCCGGCCGGCGCCGCCCTGGTCCCAGTCGTCGGGAAAGAAGTGGAACGAAAACGTGATCTGATTGAACCGCTCCATCGACAGCTCTTCCTGCAGCGCCACGCTCACCCTCCCGAGGATCGTGCTCAGAACCGAGTTCTTGTCGCTGACCACGAGACCGGTAAACATCACTCCCACCGTGCCGCGGTCCTTATACCAGCCGACCACATCCGTCTCGCGCGTGGACGACTGCATCGCCGTCAGAATGCCGTCGAGCGTCTTGTCGGCCTTGTCGCCGTTCGGCGCTGCGCCCGCCTCGAGCAGCATCAGCAGAAACGGCTCCCTCGACCGCTCCGTGCGCTTGCGCTCGATCGCGATCCGCCTCCTGAAGCCGTCTTCGCTCAGGACCTCGCGATCCCCGTAAGCGGCCGCATCGAAGACAGGATCTCCCGTGTCCGAACTTTTATTGTTCCTTGGCAGAGTCACAACTCGCTCCTCTCTCGAGCATTGGTGAAGGGTCGAACGGCGGAAGCCGATTGATCGGACGTGTGTTTTATTATCTTGTTTCTCACTTGCCGGCTAAGTTCGCCGCAATCGCAGTCGCACGGGGTTATAAAGGCCGGGTTATAAATGCCGGGGTATCGTCGTCAGGTTACAAAAGCCCGCCCCTTGTCTTAGTCCTGCCGCGACCCCGACCGCGGGCTGTAGTAATAATCCGTATCCGGCGCGTTGGTAGAGGAGTTCAGGAGCACGCCGATCAGCTTTTGCGACTCGATCGCAGCCAGCGTTCTCTGCAGCTTCCGCTTCTCCGATACTCCCTGACGCACCACCAGCAGGATGCCGTCCGACTGGCGCGACCAGACGCTGGTGTCGGCCAGGGGCAGCACCGGCGGCGAGTCCACAATGATCCAGTCGAAGAGACCGGCCAGTTGATCGAGCAGTACCCCGGGCCTTCCGGATTGCAGCATCTCCAGCGGATTGGCCGGCGAGCTGCCGGCCGGCATGTACCACAGGCCCGGACCCTCAAGGTAGTAAATGGTCTCCGCCAGCTGCCGTTCTTCGCGCAGCCATTCGCAGACTCCCGGCCGCTGCGAGATCGAGAACATCTGGGAAATACCGGGCCGCCGGATGTCGCCCTCGATCAGCAGGACCCTCTGCTGCGCCCGCAGCGCAAGCGAGCAGGCCAGGTTCGTCGAACACGTGCTCTTCCCTTCCTGCGGACTCGAACTGGTGATCAGCACCTTCTGGAGCGGTCGATCGCGGCGCAGGTGGCGCAAACGGACCGCCAGCAGCCGAAAGGCCTCCGCCGCCGCACTGTCCCGGTCCGATATGCTCACCAGCCGTCCATAGCTGGGAACGGAAATCTTCAGCGGTTTGAACCCTGTGAAGATCTCGGGAAGATCCCGCGGAACCACCGCTTCCGCCGCGGTCGCGGTTTTCCCCCTTGCTCCCCTTGCCCTCGAAGAAACCGAAGGGACCGGTGAGACTGAAGAGGCCGGCGTGACCGGCCTTACCGGCGGGTCGATGTCCGCGGTGCGCACCGCGTCGCGATCGAGCGGAGCAACCGCTGCCGGTTCCGCCGGCGTTCCCGCCTCCCACTCCGTTGCCGCCCGGTGCTCGGCATGACGCAGCAGTTCGGTCGCATCCAGAGCCGCCGGTTTCATCCCCGACCGTTCGGCTTCCGATCTTTGCAGAGCGTCAAATATTCGACTCATACTCACTCGCTTCGAGAGAAACAGGCACTTTCAGATCGGCGCCGCGCGCCACCGGCTTGCGCAATGCCGAATAAAGATCGCGAAGGACTTTCGCCGCTCGCTGCACGTCCATTTCGCTTGGCGTCGCGGCGCCCTCGGGCTCCGTGACCGAAGCGTGATCGAGCCGGAACTCCTTTGCGACATCCTCGACAACATCCACGCTGATCTTCGGGAGCTGCCGGGCGTAAGCAATGATCAGGGCGTTTTCGCACACCGTGTTGATCAGCCGCGGAAATCCGCGCGAGTGCCGGTACACGGCGGCGACGGCCTCGGGACCGAACAGATGGCCCGGCTCCCCCTCCAATCCGGCCACCCGAAGCCGGTGTTCGATATATTCCTTTGTTTCCTGCGCGTCCAGCGGCCCCAGCTGCGCCCGCAGCGCCACTCTCTGCTTGAGCTGCCTCAGCCCCACCGAGTCCAGCTTCTGATCCAGCTCCGGCTGACCCACCAGCACGATCTGCAGCAGCTTGTCGTCCGTGGTCTCCAGATTCGAGAGAAGTCGCACCTCTTCGAGCAGTTCCTCCGACAGATGATGCGCCTCGTCCACGATCAGAACCGTTGTCAGTCCCTTCGATCCCCGCGACACCAGGAACTGGCCGAGGTCGAGCAGCAGCTCACTCTTGTTCTTTCCCGAAGCCGGCAACCCAAAATCGGACAGAATGTACTGCAGAAATTCCGCCGGAGACAGCCGGCTGTTGAACAGATAGGCGTAGGCAATATCCTTGCTTTCCTTCAGCAACCGCAACAGGCAGCGGAGCAGCAGCGTCTTCCCCGTACCCACCTCGCCGGTCACAACCACAAATCCCTTGTGCCGCCGGATACCGTAATGGAGCGCCGCCAGCGCCTCGTTATGCCGGCGCGTCGACACAAAATAGGTGGGGTCCGGAGTCAGATCGAAAGGATTGCGCGTCAGCTTGAAAAACGCTTTATACATTGCGGCTCATTCTTAACTGTGCAGATAGCTGATCGCCGAGCCGGCCAGGATGACCACCATGACCAGCGCCGCGGTTGCGAATCCCAGAAACGCCCGCCGTTTGCTCCTCCGCTCGTCGAGCGCCGTGCTGATCTCCGGAATCTCGGCGAAGATGGCTACCGGCAGCAGGTCCCTGATCTCCTGCTCCCGGTAAAGACGGTCATCCGCCATTTCGAATGCCAGCACCACCAGCGCACCCAGCGCCATGCCCGCCGCGATCCCCATCGCGCAGAAATTCAATCGCTTCGGAAAATCCGGCTTCGAGGGCAGGCTCGGCGGGTCGAGAACCGAGAATCGCTCCCCTTCCTGCATCTGCTCCATGCTGGTCGCCATCTGCGAATCGTCCCTCTTCTTGAGCAGCTCGTTGTAGTTGGCCAGGGACTGATCGTATCCCCGGTTCAGCTCCGCCAGCTGTTCCTCGCTTGCCGGTTCCGCGGCCAGCCGCGCCTGATATTCGCCGATCTGCGTCTTCAGCCGCGTAATGCTCTGCTCTTTGCCGGCAATCTCCACCTGATTGGCCTGCAACTGGCCCTGCAGTTGCCCCACCGGTGAATTCGGCCCGTCCGCCACGGTTTCATCGCTGGCCTCCGCACTCGCCTTCGGCTTCGCCGATCGCGCCGCCACCGCCCGGTCGCGTTCCTTCTCCAGCCGCGCAATCTCCGTCTTGAGCGCCTGCACATCCGGATAGCTGTCCGTGTAGCGCGCGCTCAGATCGGCCAGCTGCCCGCGGTCTTTCTCAAGCGTCTCGTCGAGCGCCGTGATATCGGTCGGCGCCCCGTCGGCCGTTTTCGCCGGCCCGCGCATGGCGTGGTATTGCTCGATCAGCGTCTGGAAATACGCACGCTGGCTCACCGCCGAGCTGAGCGCCTCCTGCTCGTTCTGCAGCTGCTGCTGCAGTCCCGCCAGAATCGACAGATTCGCCGCCTGCTGCGAGGGCAAAGCACCCTGATGGGATGCCTCATACTGCCCCCTCTTGGCCTCCTGATCCGCCAGCGCCTGCCTCGCTGTCTCCAGCTGCTGATCCAGAAACTTCGTGGTATCCTGCGATTCTTTCTGCCGTTCCTGCAGGTTCTGGCTGATCACCGCCGTCGAAAGCTCCCGCGTGATCTCCTGGGCAACCTGCGGAGTCGAGGCCGAGAACCCGATCGAAAAAGAGGTGATCCCTCCTCCCCCTCTTTCGTCGCGAACCAGCTGGACGTCGATGCTCTTGCTCATCGCCGCCACCTTCTCCTCCGTGCTCATCTTCTTTCCCGGAGACGAGTAAAGGTTGTACTTGTTAATGATCTCCAGCAGATGGGAGCGGCTCATGATCTGCTGGGAAATGGTGTCCAGCTGGTCCTGCAGATCCTCGCTCACGTTCGACACGACGTAATTCTTCGGCATGCTCGGCTGCTCGACCAGGATCACTGTGGTCGATTTGTACCGGGCCTTGATCGTCCAGCTCGCTCCCCACACCACCAGAAACCCGATCAGCATCGGGATCAGAAAATGCAGGTACCGCCGCCGCGCCATGTCCACATAGCGGCCGAAATCCTGTTGTTCCGAGCCTTCGAGTTCAGCGTCTTCCGGCATCTCTATCTCCCCAGCGGCCTTCTCAGCTGATACTGGATCGTTCCGTACACCCTCTGCGTGTTGGGCGCGTTGGCCACCGCCGGTATTCCGGCGTAGTCCTGGCGCAGGTAGTCGTAGCCCACCTCCGCCGATACCCGCGGGCTCAGAATGTGCGACAGCGATCCCGCCGCTCTGACGACGTGCCCATTCTCCCCGGCCACCGCTGTTATCCCCGCCTGCCCCGCGTTATCGGCAGCCGTGCTCGCGTAACTGCCCGAACAACCCATACCCCAGGTGCGGCTCAGCTGCAGACGGAATTCCGCGCTTCCTGAGTTCGTCGTAAAGACCCCCAGCAATCCCCCGCCCGCCGTCACCGTTCGCTGGTAGCTCGCTGAAAACGCCGCCCGCTCCACTTCCGCATGCGCGCTGGCCATCACCGTGGGCGACCATCCTTTCACCGGAGGAGCTGGCTCAAATGTCGCGGTGTAATATTGTGGACCGCCGGACACCGTCAGGAAAATATTCTTTCGCGGATAAAACGTGTAAAAGGGCAATACTGCCACCGTCTGAGTTTGGCCCCCGCCCGCCTTTGCCGCGGACTCCGTAACATTGAAATAATCTACCGTCGCCCCGAGATACTGGCGCGGAGTCAGACGCAGATTGTAAAAGGCGTTGCCGCTGTAAGTGTTCGCGTTGTAGAGCCCCACCGCCTCGCCGCTGTTCGGATAATCCAGCTCCGACGCCCCGCCGCCCACCCCGAACATCGCGTTCCTGCTGAACTGATAGCTGTAGAGCCCACCGCCGTGATTGAGGATCTGATCCGCATACGGCGCCAGAGCCAGCGCCCCCGGCGTCCCCGGCGAACCCGAGATCGTCCCGCCCGACAGCGAGTAGGGCTGGCTGAATACATTCGAAGTCTTGAGAAATGAATCGTACACACTGACATTCGAATGCGGGCTGACCCGGTAATCGACCTCCCCGGTCGCATTCTCACTCACCTCATTGAGCGCCGTCGCCTGCTGGTAAAACAGGAAGCCCGGGTTGTACGACAGGTTTTCGTGCAGGCGCTCGGAGGTGCGGTCGATCTGCACCGTCGGCAGAATCGAATACGTCTCGTCCGCCTCGGGCGCAATTCCCTCCCCGTAATAGACGTTGGTATCGTATCCAACCCCGGCCACAAGGCCGATGCTCAGGTAATTCGATCGCTCTTCGGACCCGGTCCTCGCCGGAAACGCCATCCCGCCTGCCGTCGGCGGCGCAGCCATCTGCGCGTCGTCACCCTGATCGGCCGCCCCTTCCGGAGGCGCGCCGTTCTGAGCGTTCTGAGCCCCCCCGTTCTGAGAACCCCCGCTCTGAGAACCCCCGTTCTGAGACCAGACCGGCCCCAGCGAGAAAAACAGCACCCCCATCATAACCAGACTTCGCGCGATCATGACAGTCTCAGTTCACGACGATCGTGTCGCCGGGCTGCAGTCGTATATTGGTCTGGGGATTTTTGCCCTTGACGAAGGCATCGTAGTTAAACCTGTATCGAGTCTGGGTGCCATCCGGCTTCGCCCGCAGAATATGAACGTCTTTCTTCTTCGCGAAGTCCCTGAATCCACCGGCATTCGCAATCGCGTCCATCACAGTCGTCGTGATCGTCAGCGGATAGGACCCCGGCCGGGTCACCTGGCCCATCACGTTATACTTTTCGCTGTTGATCTGCTGAACGATCACCGTCACCTGCGGCTGCGTTACGAAACTCCTCAGCCGGCTGGCGATATCCTCTTCCAGCTGCAGCGGCGTGCGTCCCGACGCCTGAATCTCTCCCACCAAAGGCAGCGAGATCTTCCCGTCTGTCCGAACCGGAACTGTCTTGGTCAGTTCCGGCTCCTTCCAGACACTGATCTCCAGCTGATCGGTATCCCCGATCACATACCTATCGTCACTGCGGAGACGATCCTGTCCTGTCCGCGCCGACTCCGGATGGCCATCGGTTCCAGGCGTCTGCCCCCACGCGGCGCCAGCCAGCACCAGCAGGATCAATCCCGCAAGGCTCGCCCGATCCGCTTTACTTCTCATACACCTGACTCCTGATATCAACTCGTGGCTCCGGTTCTCCCACTGCCGCGCCCCGCCGGGGCCGGTCAGAAGCTCCGGTTCTGCCTGGTCGAACACTTTTGGGGAGGTCTTATCTGCATGGTAAATCACATTCCCATCGCGCGGCATCTCAAATTGTTCCTGAAGGCCCCGAAAAGAGGGGTCATGCCGAGGGGAATGCCCCGTTGAAACGATCCGCCGCCGCCCCGCTATCGGGAAATTCCCCCCGCTCGCTCTCCGTGCCTGCGGGTTCCACATCCGATGCGTCCACCTCTACGCCCACCGACCGCGCCAGCATGTCCACCGACAGCACCAGCCGATACAAATTCTTCTTGCGAACCAGAATCCCTTCCACGCCTTCGAGCGAACCCCGTGTTACCCGTACCCGCTCCCCACACTTCAGAAAAGGATGGGGTTCGATCCGGTAAGAGCCTTCCACCGCCCGCCGAATCGCCAGAATCTCATCTTCCGGAACCAGCGCAATCTGGTCCCCACGGGAGAGGATCATATGCACGCCCGGCGTCGTCACAACCTGCAATCTCCGGCTCAGGTCTCCGCGTACAAAAACGTATCCCGGGAACAACGGCAGCGACAGCAGCTTTTGCCGGTCCTTCCATCGCCGCATCGAGTCGTGCAGCGGCAGAAAAACCTCCAGCCCCTTGCACACCAACATCTCCGCCACAGCCTTTTCGTGCTGATGCCGCGTGTACAGCGCCCACCAGGCGGGCTGGTCCTTTGCTGCGGCGTTTCCCGTGTTCAGAGGTATCATACGGCTCCGGGCTCCCACTTTCCGTTCTGCTCGCTGAGCCCAATTGTACATAGCTCCGCCCTGTGGGCCACAGAAGCCCCTTTTCCACAATCACGCTTCCCACTCTCCGGACTTCTGCAGCGAAGTAGCCCGCGGAGTCCTTATCGGTTACAACGACGTCCTGTAACAGGGAAAGTCCTTCAAAGCGACAGCTGTCCATGGCCATCGAGCGAGTCTTTGGCGACGTAATCCTTGCTGCTCATTTGGCGAAGAAACCGAGAATGCATAATCTTGGCTGCGATCGTGAATGTGCCAGCCGGAATCCTGCATGTCGACGTGCGAATGACGAACCCGCGGCAGAAAACTTCAGCGGCCCTTTCACCATCCAGATCCACAGGCAGAAAAAACCTCATTTCAACTGCGGCCTTCGGCTCCAGGGGGCGAGCACTCCGCATCAGCACTCCGGAAATGCTGATATTCTCGGTCACTCCCTCATGCCACCCTCGCTCTCCCTGCACCCGATACCGGATGGCGGTCCCTATTTCATAGCGCCGGGCTCGGCAGACCTCTGCTTGGGTCTCGCTCCGGGCCCGCTCCGCGTCCATCCCTTCCTCCTGAATTGCGCCCAACAGCCAAACCTGTCTTCCCAACTTGCGAGCTCAAGGTTAGGGCACTTCCCGGGGGACAGCAATAGCCCGACAGTACTATCGTCATATGACTGCATAGTGCTAGTACCGTGGGACCATTGTGTGTTACTGTGGTGCGCCTTCCGGGGGAGTTTTCGCACCTTACGGGCATTCAATCCTAGCCCGATAACACTCAATTGGAAAGAATTTATTTGAGACCTCCCATTTACCGATCTTTCATGAAGCCGCCGCAGTCAGCCGATGATTCACCGCAAACAGCGCCAGTTCCAGCCGGTTCGACACTCCGAGCTTGTCAAACACATTGCTGATATGGTGCTTCACCGTCTGCTCGCTGATCACACATCTTTGCGCAATGTCGGGATTCGAATACCCCGCAACCACCAGGGTCACAATCTCCAGCTCTCGCGCCGTCAGACCGTAATCGCGGCGCTGGAATCCGTCGTCCGCCGGCGCCACGCTGCGCAGCGCCCGCACCAGATCGGTTACGCTCTCGCGCCCCACCCAGTACTGTCCCGCCATCACACAGCGGATGCCGTCCAGCAGCTGCTGCGTCGTCGATTCCTTCATGATCACGCCGTATGCGCCCAGCCGCAGCGCCTGCACGATCTGCAACTTTTCAATCGACGCCGTCAGCAGCAGCGTTCGCACCGAGAGCCGGTTTGCCAGCAGTTCCCGCAGCACTTCCATTCCGTCCCGCCGCGGCATCGAAAGATCCAGCAACAGAATGTCCGGCTTCGTCTTTCGCACCAGATCCACCAGAACGTCTCCGTCCGATGCCTCCCCCACCACTTCGAACCCTGGCTCCGCCTGCAGCAATCGGCGCAGCCCATCGCGGAAGAGCGCGTGATCGTCGGCAATCAGAATTCGGATCGGAACTGGAAGATTGTTGGGTGAAGAAACCATTACGTATCCCATGCCGGCCCACCGAGGCCGGATGCGGAATGCCTTCTGAAGTCAACGCCAGGTATCCCGGATCTGGAATTTCCGGCCCCGCATACCTGGATTCAGTTGCTTGGAAAGTTCCTGGATTAATGTTGAATGAATTCGGATGGGCGCTTACAGTCGATCGGCCCCCGAGAACTCATTATAACGTGGAACCGAAAGCACAACGTCGCGTTATTCCCCCGAATTAACCTGAAGGTACCCCGCCCACAATCAGATTCGAATTTGCAGCTTCATGTCATCCCAACTCCCTGAGTATCCGAGCCCATGGTTCGAAACCCTCACTGCTGAGGAATAGTCGCTGTGAACAAATTCGAAGGAACGCTCTCCGCTCCCGCGCTGTCGACGCTGGTGACCACGTAATCGTAGGCCAGGCCATTCTGCACCGAGCTGTCGATATACCCCGTCGTGAGATCAACTCCGGCATTCAGCAACTGAAACGCGCCCGCCCCGCTCGGCGAACGATAAACGTTGTACCCCACAACCGGATCGGCTGAACTCACCGGGGCCAGCCAGGTCAGTCCCACAGAATGGGTCTGTGCCCCCGTGCCGCTCAGTGCGATCACCATCGTTCCGCCGCTGATGGCGTTGCTGACGATCGTCAACTGCCCGGTCACTGTCCCCGCGACCGTCGGCAGGAATCCGACCTCGAGCGTGACCGACTGCCCGGGATTCAGAGTCACCGGAAGCGCGGTTCCCGAAACCGTGAATCCGGCGCCGTTCACACTCACCGCACTAATCGAAACACCAGCCGAGCCCGTCGACGTCAGGGTCAGTGTCTGCGTCACCGCGGCATTCAGCGCCACGCTTCCGAACCTCACCGAGGACGTATTGGCGCTCAACACCGCCGTCGCAGCGTTCAACTGCAGCGTGAACGACTGCGAAACACCATTGGCCGCCGCCGCGAGCGTCGCCGTTTCCGCTGCCGGCACTGCGACGATTGTTGCTGAGAACACGCCACTGGCCGCCCCTGCCGGAATCACCACACTCCCCGGCACTGTGACCGCCGGATTGTTGCTGGCAAGATTCACCGCAAATCCGCCCGTCGGCGCCGCCGCGGTAAGAGTCACGCTGCAACTCTCCGTTCCCGCACCCGTAATCGATGCAGCGCTGCACGCAAGGGCGCTCAACGCCGGTGGTGGGGGTGTGCCGCCCGATCCACCCGAGCCGCCTGATCCGCCACCAGAACCACCCGACCCGCCGCCGGAGCCACCCGAGCTGCCGTCGGTGCCGCTCCCGCTGAGGTTGATCACCGTCGCAGTTCCCGACGAATCGTCGCTCGCTATCGTCAGCATCCCCGTCGACGCGCCCACCACTCCGGGATCGAATTGCAGCGTGAGCACCATCTCCTGGCCCGGGTTCAACACCATCGGAAGCGCCGGCCCGTTGAGTGTGTAGCCCGTTCCTGCCAGCGTTGCGGAATGAATTGTCACCGGCTCGCTGCCGGCCGAATTCAGAGTCACTGTCTGCGTTGCCGCTGTGTTCAACGGAACATCGCCGAACGCAACACTGTTGGTACTGCTGTCAAGCGTCCGAATCGCGGCGTTCAGCTCCAGCGGCGTGGTTTCGACGATGATTCCCTCGATCGCCCACAACTCGACCGCCTGCGCCACGGGCACCGCCGTCGCTGTCGCCTGGAAGCTTACGCTCGTCGCGCTTGCTGGAACCGTGACGATGTTCGGCACCCTGACCGCTGGACTGGTGCTCACCACGCCCACGCTCACGCCGCCGCTTCCTGCCGGCGCCGTCAAGGTGACAGTGCAGGAATCGGTCGCCGCTCCCGTGATCGTCGAGCTGCCGCACGATATGCCGTTCAGCACTCCGGTTTGCGAAGCCCCTGTAGGCACGCTCGGCGGCTGCACACCAAGGCCGCTCAGCCCGATCGTCGGCAGTGCTCCCGTCGTCGCATTGCTGATCACCGTCACTTGTCCCGTGGATTGACCCGCCGTGGACGGGCTGAATTGCAACTGAAAGCTGTAGCTACCGCCTGCGGCAACTGTGACCGGATAACTGCCCGGCCCCGCCATTTTGAATGACTGGCCCGTAACGTTCACTTGCGATACCTGCACTGCCGCTGTCCCGCTGTTCGTCATCGAAACCGTCGCGCTCGATGCCTGGCCCACAGCCACCGCCCCAAAATCGATGGAGCTTTCTGTAACCGACAACGCTCCGTTCTGTATACTCGCTCCGCATCCGGCAATAACCAACAAAGCCCACGAACCCGCCAGCACGCCCAAATTTGCAACGCGTCTCGACCTTCGAGACCACCGCCGCACCTTCTCTCCGAATCTGCTGTCGTTCAAAATGCTGTCGCTCAAAGTCGCTCCGGACCTTAGCGAAAAACGAACAGGGATTTCGTACATCTACTTCACCTCTGTGTCTGTTTGTGATTACCCGTTTAGGGCGCTTACGCTCCCCGGGAAAGGGAGGCTGAGTTCACGGCGGAGCGGCACACAAAAATATTTCAAGGCCGATCTCCGCGCGTATGTCTGGCCGAGTCCGTTGACGGTCGAAACGAGAATTTAGTTCTCGCAAGTGCACGCCAAAGTCCAACTCCGCGATCTCATCCCTTGTGTTCTGTTTTTGTCCGCGAATGTCCGCAATAACGCGGCTTTCGCTCGGTCTCCTCCGCGATTTTCCACAATACTCGAAAGAATTATCGTGACTAATTCAGGCAAAAATGGGCCTCAACACGGAAGATTCTTCCCCGAAAGAAGCCATGATTTTTTCCTGCATCTCTTTCTCTTGTGAAAATGTGTTCCCAAGCATATCCCTCCAACGCTCGCAACTCACTTCCTCAAAAGTCACTCGATGCAGTACTCAAAGTAACGGTGATGGATCGGCGCGCATCGTCCGCGCGGTTCTGTTAGAACTAAAATGAAAATATGAATAGCGCCGATGTGGCCATCGCAGGCGCCGGCATCATCGGGCTCGCCACCGCGCTGGAACTTAACAGTGCGGGCTGCGCCGTAACCGTCTTCGACCAAAGCGAGGCCATGTCGGAAGCATCGCGCGCAGCGGCTGGCATGCTCGCTGCCAACGATCCGGAGAATCTCTCCGCACTGCAAGAACTCAGCGGTTTCAGCCTCGCCTGCTATCCCGATTTCCTCGCGCGCGTCGAGCAGCTCTCCGGAAAGAAGATTCCCATCCGAACTACCACCACCGTGCAGGGCGTCGAACATCTTCCCGTGCCTTTGGGCAAAGCCGAGCTTCTGGATGACACAGGCCTCGAGGCTCTCGTCCCCGGCGTCATCGCGACGAGCTTGAGATTTCTCCTGCTCGAAGAGCAAAGCTTCGATGCATGGGATCTCGCCGAGTCACTCCCCGCAGCCGCGCGCGCCGCTGGCATCGACTTAAACGAAAATACTCCCGTCCTCTCCGTGATCCCCAAAAAATCAGGCGTCCAATTCGTCACAGTCAACGGCACATTTTCCGCCGGCGCCTTCCTCAACGCCACCGGAGCATGGGCCCCAACCCTCGACAGCGCTCTGCCCGTCTTTCCGCGCAAAGGCCACATGCTCACCGCGGAGCTCCCCGGCACGATCCAAATGCATTGCGTCCTTCGCAGCCCGAGCGTCTATATCGTCCCTCGCGGCGCCAACCGCTACACCATCGGCTCCACTGTCGAGGACGCCGGATTCGACCGCAATGTAGACCCCGTCCAAATTCACCAGCTCTTCTCGCGAGCCGTCGCCCTGTGGCCTGTCCTGCGCGACGCCAGCATCGCCGAAACCTGGATCGGGTTCCGCCCCGGATCGGAAGACGGCCTGCCCATCATCGATCAGACCAGCGAACGCTGCTGGGTCGCCACCGGCCACTTCCGCAACGGAATCCTCCTCGGACCCGGCACCGCACGCCTGCTTAGCCAGTGGATCACCAGCCGCCAGCCCCAGATCGACCTCTCGCCCTTCCGCTGCGGCCGATTCGCCCTCGCCCCGGCTTCTTCCTGATAGCCCGCGCTGTCGCTCCATTCCGAATGACAGCCAATCCTCGCGTAAGCTATAAGAAAGAGTTCCAGCGACGCGTCAGGCTCAGGCAAATCGGCGCTTCCGGCATCGCGCCGCGCATCACACTCCGGGCGGAGGGGAAAGCATCACATGGCGACGGCAACGGTAGTCAAGGGTCTTGAAGGTGTTGTGGCAGCAAACTCCGGCATCTGCTGGATCGACGGATATGCCGGCGTCCTCGCGTATCGCGGCATCGACATTCACGAGCTCGCCGAACAATCCACCTTTGAGGAGACCACCTACCTGCTGTGGCACGGCGCTCTGCCCAGCCGTTCTCAACTCGCCGAATTCACCAGCAGGCTGACCGATGCGCGCCGCGTTCCTTCGGAAATTTACGACCTCTTCCGTTCCGTGCCGAAGACTGCCACGCCCATGGAAGTCCTGCGCACCGCGGTTTCCGCACTGAGCTTTTATGATCCCGCCGAAGCCGCCGTCGACCATGATTCGAACGTCCGTAAAGCTTTCGCCCTGACCGCGCAGCTTCCGATGCTCGTCGCCGCCTACGATCGCATTCGCAAAGGCAAGAGCGTCATCGAGCCCGATCCATCGCTTACTCACGCCGCCAATTTTCTCTGGATGCTGCACGGCACCAAGCCCATCCCCGCCGCGACCGGCGCCTTCGATATGGCCCTCATCCTCCACGCCGATCACGAGCTCAACGCCTCCACTTTCGCCGCCCGCGTCATCGCCGGCACCATGGCGGACATGCATTCGGCCATCACCGGCGCCATCGGCGCTCTCAAAGGTCCGCTCCACGGAGGCGCCAACGAGGCCGTGATGAAGATGCTCTTCGAGATCGGCAAGTCTGGCGGCGACCCCGTCGAGTACGTCAAAAGCCTGCTTGCCCAAAAGAAAAAAGTCTTCGGCTTCGGCCATCGCGTTTATCGCACCGAAGATCCGCGCGCTACCCACCTGCGCAAAATGTCCGAGCAGCTCAGCAAAGATTCCGGCAACACGAAGTGGTTCGACATGTCCCGTCGCATCGAGGACTTCGTCAAAGTCGAAAAGAAACTCAACGCCAACGTCGACTTCTACTCCGCCTCAACCTACACCACCCTCGGCATCGACCTCGACCTCTTCACGCCCATCTTCGCCGTAAGCCGCATCGCGGGATGGACCGCCCACGTCATCGAGCAGCTCGACGACAACCGACTCATCCGCCCCCGCGCCGAATACACAGGCCCCGAGTATCCCGTGAAATACGTGCCCATGGATCAGCGGCTGATCTGACTAGCGGGCCTTTCGTGAGCCGCCCGAAGCGGGTGCTCTTTTCGCATCCCTGAGCCGCCGCAGCGCGATTCGCAGGACCCCTGGCTCCTCCAGGTCCTCGCGCGCAGCCTCCAAATAGGCCTTCGCAAAGCAAGGATTCTCGCGCAACTCCTTCACCATCGCCTCATCGTGCGAAATGCTGGCTTTGCAATTCATCGTTCCATTATTCCATCCGCATCGGCCGCCAGGCCGCCCCCGCAAACGGCGACTCTCCTCGCCGTCCCCACCAGAAATACATCGTCAACGCAACTACCACCAGCAACGGAAAAACAAGTACGCTGCCTTCCGGTCCCGTCGCCCCGCCGCTCCACAGCGCCCTGCCCACCGCGTGCTCGCTGAACAAATGTCCCTGCGCCATCATCCCGCTGTCCGCCGTGCCATAGAAATACGACTGCCCCCAGTCCCACGCTGCGTGAAAGCCCACCGCCCACCACAGCGACCCTGTGTACCAAAGGCTGAGGCAAAAAATCAGCCCAGCCCCGCAGACGCCCAATAGGCCAACCGGCGACTCACCAGGATTCGTTCGGTGCATCAGTCCAAAGATCGCCGCAAACAGTAACATCCCCCACCAGAAACCAATGCCGCGCGTGATCGTGAATTGAACGTAACCACGAAACGTCGACTCCTCGGTCAAGCCCACCAGCAGGAAAAGCCCCCCCCACTCGCACGCGTATTTCAAAGCTGCGATCCCGCCCAGTGCGCGCCCCTCAATTGACAGATAGCCCAGCAGCCGCAGCACAAGCACCAGCACCGAAATGGCAACAAAACCCCACACCATCCCGGACAAAAACCGGACGCCGCGCGCCCGCCCCTGAAATCCGTAGAAAAGCAACGGCCGTCTTTCCAGCATCGCCATCAGTCCTGTCGCAATCATCACCGGGACCAGCTGCGACAGCTCCATCAGCAGTCCCGCGAGCGGAGGAATCGGCTCGTCGGTCCGGTAGTGCATCCAGGGCTGAACAAAAAATCCAGCGGCGAACCACAGAACCGCACACAGCGCTGCGAAGAGCAGGATGGACCACCCCGCCCGCAGCCCCTGCGGCCCAATAAAGATGCCGCCTCTGTGCGCACGCGGACGCCCCGCACGGCCCTCCGCGAGAGAATCCCCGGCCGCGATAACAGGAGCCGTGGCTTGCGTTGTGATCTGCTCCCCGTTCTCGTTCAAAGTCTCTCCACCGCCTGCCCAACGCGAAACATCGTCGCCTCGTCAAAGTGCCGGCCCAGGATTTGCATCCCGATCGGCAACCCCGCCCGCGTCTTCCCGCACGGAACCGACACGCCGCAAATCCCCGCCAGGCTCGCCGTCACCGTGTAGATATCCGCCAGATACATGGCCACCGGATCGTCCGACTTCTCGCCAATCTTAAAAGCCGCGGTCGGCGCGGTCGGCGTCACGATCGCATCCACCTCGCGAAACGCCTGAAGAAAATCATCCGTCAGCAGCCGTCGCACCTGCTGCGCCTTCTTGTAGTAGGCGTCATAGTAGCCGTGGCTCAGTACATAAGTCCCCAGCAGAATGCGCCGCTTCACCTCCGCGCCAAACCCCAGATCGCGCGTCCTCCGGTACATCGCCGCCAGCGTGTCCGACTGTGGCGCGCGCAACCCATACCGCACCCCATCGAAGCGCGCCAGGTTCGAGCTCGCCTCCGCCGTCGCAATCACGTAATACGTCGGGATCGCATACCGCGTGTGCGGCAACGAAATCTTCCGAATCTCCGCGCCCCCCGCCCTCAGCTTCTCAATTCCACCCTCGACAGCCGCCCGCACTTCCTCGTCGAGTCCCTCTGCGAAGTACTCCGCAGGCACTCCCAGCTTCATCCCCTTCACGCCCTGCTCTGCGAATTTGTCCAGCTCCGCCGTGTAGTCCGGAACCGGCAGCGGCGACGAGGTCGCGTCCATCACATCGTGCCCCGCCATCACGCCCAGCACTGTCGCTGCATCACGCACAGTCGCGGCAAACGGTCCAATCCGGTCGAGCGACGAAGCAAACGCAATCAGCCCATATCGCGAAACCCGCCCGTACGTCGGCAGCACTCCCACCACTCCGCAGAACGACGCAGGCTGCCGGATCGATCCCCCCGTATCCGTTCCCAGCGTCGCCACAGCCATGCCCGCCGCAACCGCTGCCGCAGACCCTCCGCTCGAACCCCCCGGCACCCGCTCCAAATCGTGCGGATTGTGCACCGGCCCATAAGCCGAGTTCTCGTTCGACGATCCCATCGCGAACTCATCGCAGTTCAGCTTGCCCAGGAAAATCGCACCCGACTCCGCCAGCTTCTTCACAGCAGTCGCCGTATACGGCGGCCGATACCCATCGAGAATCTTCGACCCCGCCGTCGCCGTGAAACCCTCCAGCGTCAGCACGTCTTTAATCCCAAACGGCACGCCCGCCAGCTTCGGCAGCGGCTCGCCTTTGGCCGCGAGAGCGTCGATCCGCGCCGCCTGCGCCAGCGCAAAATCGCGATCGACCGAGAGAAAAGCGTGTATCCGCTGGTCCTCGCCCGCAATCCGCGCCTGGAAAATTTCCGTCACCGCGGTCGCCGTCGTTTCGCCCGTCGCAATCGCCGACCGGATACCCTCGATCGACCCCGCCGTCATCGTCCCCGCGTTCATCGTCTCCGCGCTCATCGCTCAATCACCTTCGGAACCTTGAAGAACACGCCGTCGGTCTCCGGCGCAGCGGCCATCACCACTTCGCGTTCCAGACACGGACGCGGCACATCGTCGCGCAGCACGGAGAGCCTCTCCGCAGCTCCTTCCAGAACCTCTGACACCTGCGCCATCGGCTCGACCCGCGCCGTATCCAGCTCGCCAAGCTGCGCAACGTAGTCCAGGATGGCGTTCAGATCGCGTCGCATCCGCGATTCTTCCTCCGCCGTCAGTTCAAGATTGCCAAGTTCGGCCACGCGCCTTACATCGTCGAGCGACACTCGTTCCATTTCGGGCATGGTTCCAGTTTACCAGGCGGATTGGCCGCCCGGCCTAACATGGCTGTTGACAGAACCTCCCAGCCAGGTACAATCTGCCCCATACCCACTCTCGCTGCCCCTGTTACTCCATGAATACGGTCTGTAAACACCCTAAGGTACGCGTCGTAGCCCGCGAAGATGACGCCGAGTTCGTCGAATGCCTCGATTGCGGCGAGGTGTTCGACTCCAACGAATTTCGCGATATGGCGATCGAAGAAATGCAGGGCGAGGAAGAAGAAACCGCTTGATGCGCCATTAATGCGCCACTGATCCGCACACGCTGTATGGGTCGGAAGGTTCAGATGCGCTTCTTCCCGGGCATCCCATCCCGTCATTCGCTTCTTTAAAAAATCCCCATCACCTCTTCAGCCGTCTTCCCCTGCTCGCGCAGCGTCCGGATCGCCAGCGCATCGTGCCGCTTCGCCAGCCGCTCTCCGCGCTCATCCACCACCAGCACGCAGTGGTAACACGCAGGCGGCGCCCATCCCAGCGCCTCGTAGATCAGAATCTGCCGCGCCGTCGAAAGCAGCAGGTCCGCCCCGCGAACCACCTCGGTGATTTCCATTGCATGATCGTCTGCCACCACCGCCAGCTGGTACGCCGGAACGTCATCGCGCCGCCATACGGGAAAATCCCCGAAGTCTTCGCCCGCCACAAATCGCTGGGGACCGAAATGCCCGTCCTCAAACGTCACCACCTCGCCGTCAGGAACGCGGAACCGCCAGTTGACGCCAGCTGGGCTCTCATACTTTTTTGAAAAATCCGCTTCAATACCAGGCCGGCAAGTCCCCGGATACATCGGACCCTCATCGCCTTCGTAACGGAGCTTTCCGTGGAGCCGGCCGGCGGACTCATGCGGCGCCTGAGCAATCCCGCTCAATTCCCGGCGCGAGCACACGCACGGGTAGATGAACCCGCCATCGAGCAACTGCTTCCAGACATGTATATAGTGCGAGTGCCGCTCGCTCTGAGAATAGGGGCCGAATGTCCCACCAACATCCGGCCCTTCATGCCAATGTATGCCGAGCCAATTCAAATCAGCCAGCATTGCATCGACCAAATCCGCCCTCGACCGCTGCGGATCAAGATCGTCATTGCGCAGAACCAGCGTTCCTCCCGCCTCGCGTGCTCTCGTGGAAGCGGTCCAGAAGGTTCTGGCATGCCCCACGTGCAGCAAGCCCGTCGGTGATGGCGCAATGCGGCCGCGATACTGTCTCACGCGGCCAGTTTATTCGTTCGCAATTCTCAAACAACTCAGGCCGCGCGATCCGCTGCTCGCACGCCCTTCGCCGGCTGCCGGAAAGCCAATACCGACGCAAGCTTTCTCTTCAGCCGCAACCCGCCAGGAAACACGTATTCGTAAAGCAGCCCGGTGCCCTGGCCAAAATAAATCGTTGCAAAAATCAGCGGCGCTCTCCATGCCGAGCGAAATCCATGCCGCGCGCCAATCTGCATCGATGTGATCAGAATCGCGGCAGGAAACATCGCCAGCGGCAGCGTAACGATTCCCGCCATCCACGCCGGCAACTGCGACCACGCAAACAGAGCCAGCAACACTGCCAGCAGAACCGCCAGCGGAGCAATGTCGGCAACAGAAGAGCGATCCGGATGCTTCCGCATAAATCGGCTCATGCCCCGCCCATACTGGAACATCTCGTCCAGCAACCCGCTCAGCTTTTGCGGAGCCTTCTCATGCACAGTGAGCCGCGGATCGCTGTAAGCGCGAATCCCCGCCTTCCTCACCCTCTCATTGAACTCGAGCCCTGAAAAGTCATCGAAATTCTCATCGAAAAATCCGACCTGGTGAAACACGCTCAACCGGTAGGTCTCCGCCGAACTGGGAGGATCGACATATCCGGTAAGGTCGTCTTCCTCCGGACCACGCCCAAGCCGCGTCTCTCGCGCCCGCGCAATCGCTTCTCCCATCCGCGTGTCCGATGGCGCCAGCAGCGGCTGCAGACGACACAGGCATGGTGCTCCCGTGGTTCTAAGAATCTCCGCTGTATCCGCCAGCAGCTCCCTGGTTGGAATCGTGCAGTGCCCGGATAGAAAGATCAGCGCGTCTCCCGCCGATGCTCGAATCCCCGCATTGCGTCCCGCCGCGCTGCACGTGGTCGGGTTGTCAAGAACCCGCACCCGCACCTTGCGATTGCTGTAACGCCGCCGCACCAGATCGGCGGTTCCGTCCGTAGACCGGCCATCGACGACGATGATTTCGTAGAGTTCCGGCGGATAATTCTGCTCCAGCAACTCGTCAATGAGCCCGGGAAGCATCTTCCGCTCGTTGCGTACAGGGATGATCAAAGACAGGTAAGGCAGCATGGGGACGGCCTCTTTCGCGTCTTACTGCTCGATTCGATGCCCGTTTATAGCATCGAAAATCAATGGCCCGCGAAATGAACTGCCGACTCTTTGGTGAGCGCATCCCGGGGTTACGAGTAACTGAAAACGGCAATCCCGGGCCTCGCCGCAGGAACCCAGCCGCCCGCCAGCAACGCGTAGAAAACACCCCTGAATCCTTGCCAGTAGAGACCAAACACCTCTCCGCCGCCGCGACCAGCGCCGGTGACCTGAACTGAGTCACTCTATGTATCGATTGGAAGCAGCTCCACCGTCACCCAATCCTGCGGTGACTGTCGGCACCGCAATGCCGCGTACCTGCGAGGGATAATGCCATGCTGCGGCCTTTCGGCCACGCCCATTTGACGAAAAACGCGCCAGCCATACCGATGGTCGAGCACCGGCGGCAGAACCGGATCTGCCAACCCGGAGCCAGCTACCGCTGCAACGAGTACGCGCTGTTCGGCAATTTCGCCCCCGCCTGCGATGGCGTCGGCAGCTGCGACGCATCCCACCCCCCGCCCAGCGCCTGCACCAGCTCCACGGCCTGCATCATCTGCGAAACCTGCAGCGAATTCAGCGTCTGCTGATCGCCGAGCAGCGTCGTTTGCGCGGTCACCACATCCACATACGGATCGACCCCGGTGTTGTAGCGCTGCGTCTCCAGATCGAGAAACTCCTGCGCCGACTTCACCGCGTCCTGCTGATGCAGAATCTGCTGCGAGTAGGTGCGCGTCCCCGCCAGCGCGTCCTCCACCTGCTGAAACGCTACCAACGAAGTCTGCCTGTACTCCGCCACGTCGGCGTTATACGCAGCCTCATACTGGTGCAGCTCGGCGCGATACAACCCCCCGTCGAAGATGATCTGCGAAGCCGACGGCCCAATCGACCAGAAGCGGCTGGGCCAGTCAAACAGATGCTTGAACAGCGAGCTCTCGAATCCCCCCGACGCCGACAACGTGATCTGCGGAAAGAACGCTCCATAGCCGATGCCGATCGTCGCGTTCGCCTCGGCCAGCGTCCTCTCCGCAGCCGCCACGTCAGGCCGGCGCTCCAGCAGCTGCGAGGGCACACCCGTGGGAATCGGCGGCGGCGCATACGTCATCGGCTTCACCGGAATCGAGAAATCTGTCGCCGGCTTGCCCAGCAGCACCGCAATCGCGTGTTCATACTGCGCTCGCGCCAGCCCCGCATTTGTCGCGGACGACTGCGCGCTCTCCAGCGTGGCCCGCGACTCCACTACCGATATGTAATCTCCGGTCCCCGCATCGTACGCGCCCTGGTTCGCGTCAAGCGCCTTCTGGTCCGCCTCCACCGTCTGGTTCAGGATTTGCTGCAGCATATCCTGCCCGCGAATTTCAAAATAATATTCGGCCAGCGACGCCTGCTCGGTCAGCTTCTCGTTCTCCAGGTCCGCCGCGCTCACCTGCGCCGCATATTGCGCCTCATGCACCTCGTTGCGAATCTTACCCCACAAATCCGGAACCCACGAAGCCTCCATGGGAGCGGCCCAGAGCGTGCTGGTCCGCCCGGTATTCGCCTGCGAGGAATTCTGCAGGTTCGACGAGCTCCTCGACCGATTCCATGACGGATTCACAGTGATCGTCGGCCAGAACTGCGCCCGCGCTTCGGCAACCAGCGCCCGCGCTTCCATGTACTGCTCGAAATACTGCTTGATCGTCTGGTTGTTGATGTTCAGCTGTTCTTCGAGCGTGTTCAGCTCCGGCTCGTGAAAAACCTCCCACCAGTTGCCCCGCAGCATCGCATCCTGCGGGCTCGCAACCTTCCATCCCTGCTGGTCCTGAAAATTTACCGTCGATTCCTTGTAATTTGCCGCCGTCACCTGGGGCGGCGCGGGCGCGTGGTACTTCGGCCCCACCGTGCAACCAGCCAGCCCCGCAAGCAGCGCCGCGGCGCCGGCCAAAACCAGGCCCCGGCCCCTGCCGATTCCGATCATGACCTTGCTCTTCTCTCCGCTCACGACGTAGCTCCTTCAATCTCCGGACGAAACGTGTCGTGCGTCTTACCCTGAATTCGCAACCGCAGCCCATCCAGCGCCAGATACACAACCGGCGTGGTGTACAAAGTGATCAGCTGGCTCACCAGCAACCCGCCCACAATCGTAATTCCCAGCGGCCGGCGCAATTCCGAACCGGTGCCGTTCCCGAACGCCAGCGGCAGCGCCCCGCAAATCGCCGCCATCGTCGTCATCATGATCGGCCGAAAGCGCAGCATGCAGGCCTCAAAAATGGAATCGTAAGTCGACTTCTGTTCCTCGCGCTCCGCCATCAGCGCAAAGTCGATCATCATAATCGCGTTCTTCTTCACAATCCCGATCAGCAGAATAATTCCGATGATCGAGATCACATTCAGATCGATGTTGAAGATCATCAGCGCCAGCATCGCGCCAATACTCGCCGACGGCAGCGTCGTAAGAATCGTGATCGGATGCACCAGGCTCTCATACAAAATCCCCAGCACGATATAGACCGCCAGCACCGCGGTGATCACCAGGTACTTCTCCGAAGCCAGCGATGACTGGTAGGCCTGCGCCGTTCCCGCAAAAAAACCATGCACTGTGGACGGCATCCCCAGTTGCGTCTCCATCTGGCTCACCTCCCTCGTCGCATCGCTGAGCGACATCCCGTTCGCGAGGTTGAATGAGACCGTAACCGACGGGAACAGCCCCGTATGGTTCACCTGCAGCGGCGTCGTCGTCGTCTGCGCTGTCGTCACCGTGGCCAACGGCGAAATGGAATTGATCCCCGCCCCGCCTGACGATCCGCCAGGATTAAACCAAATGTCCTTCAATCCCTCCGGCGAAGCCCAGTATTGCGGCGCAACCTCCAGCACAACGTAATACTGGTTCAGCTGCGTATAAATCACCGACACTTCCGACTGCCCAAAGGCGCTGTAAAGCGACGAATCGAGCGTCTGCGGAGTCTGCCCCAACCGCGCAGCCGTCACCCGATCGTAGGTCAGCATCTCCTCGAGGCCCCCGTTCTGCTGATCGGTATTCACATCCTGCAGCCCCGGCAGCTTCTTCATATTCGTCAGCAGCAAAGGTCCCCACTTCGCCAGATCCGGAATATCGTCGGACTGAATCGTGTATTGATATAGCGCGCTCGAAGACCGCCCCCCGATGCGCAGATCCTGCACCGGCTGCAGAAATGCCGACGCTATCGGCAGCCGGTTCATCTTCGGCCGCAGCTCGTTAATCACCTGCATCGCGCTGTCCTTGCGCTGCCCAGGTCCATTCCCCAGCGGCTTCAGCGCAACATAGATAAACCCTCCGTTGCTCGCGCCATTGCCTCCCGTATACGCATTTGCATGCGCCACTGCCGGATTCGACTTGATCACCTTCATCAGTTGCTGCACCGAATAATTCATGAACGGGAACGACGCGTCCTGCGGTCCCTGCACCCCGCCCACAATCGCCCCCGTGTCCTGCTGCGGGAAGAACCCTTTCGGAATCCTCACAATCACCACCAGGTTCAGCGCAATCGTAAGCACCAGCACAATCAGGATCAGCACCGGATTATCGAGCGCCCACGTCAGCGAAACTCGATAGATCGAGAGCAGCCCGTTGAACCCCTTCTCGCTCGTCCGGTAAAACCAGTTGTGCTTTTCGTCCTTCTCCTGATGCTTCAGCAGGGTCGCGCACATCATCGGTGTCGTCGTCAGCGAAATGACCATCGAAACCAGAATCGCCACCGAAAGTGTGATCGCAAATTCGCGGAACAACCGCCCAATAATCCCGCCCATCATCAGAATCGGAATGAAAACCGCAATCAGCGACATGCTGATCGAAAACACAGTGAACCCGATCTCCTGCGCCCCCACCAGCGCCGCATTCAATGGCGGCATCCCGCTCTCCAGATGACGCGTGATGTTCTCCATCACCACAATCGCGTCGTCCACCACGAACCCGGTCGCGATCGTCAGCGCCATCAGTGAAAGGTTATCGATGCTGAAATCCAGCATGTACATCACTGAAAATGTCCCGATCAGCGAAACCGGCACCGCAACGCTGGGGATCAGCGTGGCGCGCGGACTCCGCAGAAAGACGAACACCACCAGCACCACCAGCACCACCGACCCGATCAGCGTTCTCTCCACCGTCGACACCGACGCTCGAATCGTCGTCGTCCGGTCCAGAACCGTCGTCACCTTGATCCCCTGCGGCAGCACCGCCGTCAAAAACGGCAGTTGCGCCAGGATGTTGTCATTCGTCTGGATAATGTTCGCGCCCGGCTGGCGGAAAATAATGATGAACACGGCCCGCGTCCCATCCATATATCCCGCGGTCCGGATGTTCTGCGTTGAGTTGTACACGCCCGCTACATCCGAAAGCCGCACCGCCGCCCCGTTGTGCGTCCCGACAATCAACGAAGCATAATCCGGCGCCTGCGAAATCTGATCGTTCGTGATGATGTCCGCAGTCACCGCCCCATTCGACAGCTGGCCGCGCGGCGAATGCGAGTTCTGCAAACTCAGCACCGATTGCACACTGCCCAGCGTCTGCCCAAAACTCTCCAGCTTTGTCGGGTCCACCTCAACGCGCACCGACGGCGTAGCGCCCCCGCCCACAGCCACCTGCCCCACACCGTTGATCTGCGATAGCTTCTGTTCCAGAATCGTCGACGCCAGATCGTAGACCTTCGTCACGTCGTACTTGGTCGATGTCAGCCCCAGAATCATGATCGGCGCATCGGAAGGGTTCACTTTACGGTAAGAAGGATTCGAAGGCAGGTTAGACGGCAGATACGTTCGCGCCGCGTTGATGGCCGCCTGCACATCCCGCGCCGCCCCATCGATGTTCCGGCTCAGATCGAACTGCATCGTGATGTTCGTCCCGCCCAGCGAACTCGACGAAGTCATTTCCGTTATCCCGGCCACGTGCCCCAGCTGCCGCTCCAGCGGCGTAGCCACTGACGCGGCCATAATCGCCGCGCTTGCTCCCGGCAGGCTGGCGTTCACGCTGATCGTCGGAAAATCCACCTGCGGCAACGGCGACACCGGCAGCACCATAAACGCGATCGCTCCCGCAGTCGCCACTGCAATCGTCAGCAGCGTCGTCCCTACCGGGCGCCGGATAAATGCCCAGGAGAAGCTCACAGGCTGCTCTCCTCAGGATGCGGCGTCGATGTCCCCGCATGCTGCGCCGCCTGCGACGAAGGACGCTTCCCGGAAATCTTCTGCGCGATGCGGTCGAAGAAGATATAAATCACCGGCGTCGTGTAAAGCGTAAGAATCTGGCTCAGCAGCAATCCGCCCACCATCGCAATGCCCAGCGGCCGGCGCAGCTCAGACCCCAGCCCCGTCCCCAGCGCCAGCGGCAAACCACCCAGCAGCGCCGCCATCGTCGTCATCATGATCGGACGGAAGCGCAGCATGCTCGCTTCGAAAATCGCTTCCGTCGATTCCTTGCCGTGTTCGCGCTCCGCTTCGAGCGCAAAGTCCACAATCATGATGCCGTTCTTCTTCACGATGCCGATCAGCAAAATGATCCCGATAATCGCAACCACGCTCAGGTCCTGCCGGAACAACATCAGCGCCAGCAGCGCCCCCACCCCCGCCGACGGCAGCGTCGAAAGGATCGTGATCGGGTGAATGAAGCTCTCGTACAGAACCCCCAGCACAATGTAGACCGTCACCAGCGCAGCCAGAATCAGCAGCGCCTCATTCGAGAGCGAATTTTTAAACGACGCCGCCGTTCCCTGAAAGTCCGCCTGCAGGCTCGCCGGGAAATGCAGCTTGGTGGCAACTTTGTCGATGTCCTCGATCGCCGCTCCCAGCGACGCGTTGTTCGCCAGGTTGAACGACACCGTCACCGACGGAAACTGCCCCTGGTGGTTGATCGAAAGCGCCTCCGTCGTGATCGACGCGTGCGTAAACGCGCTTAGTGGAATCGCGTTCGCCCCCACCGACGAGGTGGTCGTGTTCGCCGTCGTTCCGGCCGTAGTCCCGCCGCTCGCCGACGACGCCCCCTGTGTGCTCGAGGTTCCCGCAAGAACACCGGCCGGCGCGGTCCTCACTCCCGAAGAGGGCGTGTACTTCACTGAGCTCGTCGTTGCATTCGATCCCGCTGAAGACGAAGCCGACGAGGAGAACGAGGTCACCGCCCCCGCGCCGCTCGCCCCCGAAGACGCGCTGCCCTGAATGTAAAGATCGCCCAGGTTGCCGGGATTCTGCTGCCACTGCGGCGCCGTTTCCAGCACCACGTGATATTGGTTCAGCTGCGTATAGAGCGTGCTGATCAACCGCTGCCCATACGCGTCGTACAGCGTATTATCGATCGTCGTCGGCGCTATCCCCAGACGCGAAGCCGTCACCCGGTCGATCATCAGCGACACCGCGCGCCCGCCCGTCTGCTGGTCCGTCGCCACGTCTTCCAGCTCCGGCAGCTTCTTCAGCTGCGCCACAAACTTATTCGTCCAGGTATTCAGCTCGGCCGTATCCGGATCTTCCAGCGTGTACTGGTATTGCGTGCGGCTCACTCGGTCGTCCACCGTGATGTCCTGCACCGGCTGCATGTACAGGTGCATGCCCGAAACAATCAGGTTGTTCTGCAGCCTGCGGATCACATCCGACGCGCTCAGGTGATTGCGCTGGTCCAGTGGCTTCAGGTTGATCGATATCCGCCCGCTGTTCAGCGTCGTATTGATCCCATCGGCGCCGATAAACGACGAAACGCTCTCGACCGCGGAGTCCTGCAGAATCCCATTCACCAGCGCCTGCTGCTTCGCCGCCATCGCCTGAAACGAAATATCCTGCGGCGCCTGCGAAATCCCCTGAATCACCCCCGTGTCCTGCACGGGAAAAAAGCCCTTGGGGATCACAATGTAAAGAAACACGGTCAGCACCAACGTGCCCAGCGCGATCAACAGCGTGACCCCCTGGTAGCGCAGCACCACCCGCAGCGTGCGCCCGTAGAAATCGATCATGCGGTTGAAAACGTGCTCAGAAGACCGATAGAACCGGGTCTGCTGCGCCTCTGGATTGTGGCGCAGAATACGCGCGCACATCATCGGCGTAAGGGTCAGGGAGACCACCGCCGAAATGATGATCGTCACCGCCAGCGTCACCGCGAATTCCCGGAACAGCCGTCCCACCACATCGCCCATGAAGAGCAGCGGGATCAGCACCGCGATCAGCGATACCGTCAGCGAAATAATTGTGAAGCCGATCTGCTCCGCCCCCGTCAGCGCCGCCTGCATCGGCGACATCCCCTCTTCGAGGTAGCGAGAGATGTTCTCGATCATCACGATCGCGTCATCCACCACGAACCCAGTGGAAATGGTCAGCGCCATCAGCGAAAGGTTGTCGAGGCTATAGCCCAGCGCATACATCGCCGCAAACGTCCCCACCAGCGACAGCGGCACCGCCACGCTCGGAATCACCGTCGCGTAAAGACTGCGCAGGAACAGGAAGATGACCAGCACCACCAGCCCGATAGTCAGCATCAGCTCAAATTCGACGTCATCCACCGAGGACTGAATGCTGGTCGTCAAATCCGTCAGCGTCGACACGCGGATCGAAGCCGGCAGATTTGTTTCCAGCTGTGGCAGTATCTTCTGAATGCTCCTGACCACCGTAATCGTGTTCGCGCCCGGCTGCCGCTGGATGTTCAGAATGATCGCCGGCGTCTTGTTCATCCACGCCGCCTGCAGATTGTTCTCGACGCCGTTGATCACGTTGGCGACATCGTGGACGAACACCGGCGCGCCATTCCGGTACGCAACCACCACATCCTTATATTGGCTGGCGTCGCTGATCTGATCATTCGAGTCGATCTGGTAATCCTGCCGCGGCCCGTCGAAATTTCCCTTCGCCGAATTCACGCTGGTGTCCACCAGCGCCGTCCGCAGGTCCTCCATGTTCAGCCCGTAAGAAGACAGCTTCACCGGATTCGCCTGAATCCGCACCGCCGGCTTTTGCCCGCCGCTGATGCTCACCAGCCCCACGCCGCTCAGCTGCGAAATCTTCGGAGCCAGTCGCGTATCCACCAGGTCTTCCACCTGCGACAAAGGAATCGTGTCCGAGGTGATCGCCATCGTCAGCACCGGCGCATCCGCGGGATTCGTCTTGTTGTAAACCGGCGGCGTCGGCAGGTCCGATGGAAGGAATGATTGCCCGCCATTGATCGCCGACTGCACTTCCTCTCGGCCACGTCAATCGACAACGACAGGTTGAACTGCAGCACAATGACCGAGACGCCCCCGGCGCTGGTCGACGTCATCTGGCTCAGCCCCTGCATCTCGCCGAACTGCCGTTCCAGCGGTGCCGTAATCGTCGTCGCCGTCACGTCCGGACTCGCGCCCGGATAGAACGTCAGCACCTGGATCGTCGGGTAGTCGACCTCAGGCAGCGCTGAAACTGGCAGCTGCGTGTACGCAACAATGCCCGCCAGCAGAATTGCCGCCATCAGCAGCGACGTCGCCACCGGCCGCAGAATAAATGGGCGGGACGGACTCACGGAGCGCTGCTCTCACCAGAAATTGTCGTTTGCTGTTCCGGTATCCCGACCTTCGAGATGCTGACATCGGACTGATCCTGCAGCTTGTCGAAGCTGCTGTTCGCTACCATCACGCCCGACGCGATTCCCTGCACCGCCGTCCATCCATTGTCCGTCGCGCCCGTCTTCACCACCTGCATCACCACGTGATACTGCGCCTTTTCCCCACTCCCGCCGGCGCCGCCCTGCCCCGACCCGCCACCCTGCGCCCCGCCGCTCTGCGACCCGCCACGCGCACTTCCCCCGCCTTTGCCGCTCGCGCCACCCTGGCTCCCCGCGCCGCTCGAACTCGCGCCCGTCTGACCCGAACCGCCGCCGCCCTGCGCAGCATTCGGATTCCCGGGCCCCGGCTTGATCAGATAAACAAACGCCGTGTCCCCGTTATGCTGGATCGCCGACGATGGCACCAGGATCTGGTTCTCCAGCGTGTTCACCAGCAGCCGCGTGTTCACAAACTCATTCGGAAACAGCGCCCCGTTAGAATTCTGAAACTGCGCCCGCGCCTTTACCGTGCCCGTGGTCGTATCGATCTGGTTGTCGACCGTCAGCAGCTTTCCCGTCCCTACCTGATTCGCATTCGACCGGTCCCACGCCTCCACGCTCAGCGTCGCACCCTTGTGCATCTGCGCCAGCACCTGCCCCAGATTGTCCTCCGCCAGCGTAAAGATCACCGTAATCGGCTGCATCTGTGTCACCACAACAAGCGTCGTCGTCGAGTTCGCCGTCACCAGATTGCCCGGATCCATCAGCCGCAATCCCACCCGCCCTGTAATCGGCGAAGTGATGTGACAGTACGCGACCTGCACCTGGTCGTACTGCACCACTCCTTCATCGTTTTTCACCGTCCCCTGATCCTGCAGCACCAGCTTTTCCTGGTCCTCCAGCGTCTGCCGCGGGATGGCATTCTTCGCCCACGCCTGCTGGTACCGCGTCAGATCCATCTGCGCCTCGGCCAGCAGGTTTTGATCCCTTTCCAGAGAACCCTGCGCCTCCGCCAGCTGTGCCGCGTAAGGCCGCGAGTCGATATCGATCAGCGGATCGCCCTTTCTGACAAACTGTCCCTCGCGATAATGCACTTCCGTGATCACGCCCGTGACCTGCGCCGTAATCGAATCCTGGTAAACCGGCGTCACCGTCCCGATCGCATCGAGATAAATTCCCAGGCTCCCGGTCTTCGATGTCGCCGGAACCACCGGTACCGGCCCCGTCATCATCCCGCGCCGCCCGCCGCCCATTGCCGCCTGCTGGCTCTTCTGGTGCTGCGTGATCACCAGGTAAAAAAGCAATCCAAAAGCAAGCAGAACCACCACCCAGATCCAGCGGTGCCGCCGCTTCCGGGGAGGTGGCGTGGTGGATGAAGGCAACTGACGATCCGGCGGCGCATTCGAAGCGAAAGGTTGGGTGCTCATCTTCTGTTGTGTCGGTCTTGTTCGTTCAAAGTGGATTTCCCAGGGGGAACAACGTCGACGCCCGGGAACAGGCGGCAACAATGGAAACTTGCGTCAAACCCGGAGTCTATCACCGCAACGAATTGCCCCGTCCCTCAACCAGAATTATCCCTGGGCCCATCCGGAGAACCGGCTCTGCGGCTGAGATGCAGACAAAGTAAGGGACGAACGAACCGCCAAAATGGTCGCAAGCTGCGTGACAGTCGAGTGGACAGCCGCCTCCTCAATCCCGCTCGCGCACCCTGTTACTCGAACGGGTCCCACCCTCCGCCCGCCCCAACCCCGCCGGGATTCTTCGGGATCCTATCGGATTAATCGGTAACAACTTACGCTCCATGCCTCCGCATCCAACCGACCATCCTGGCGCAGTTCTGCCGCGATCCCTTTTCCTCCGGCTCCGGCCGGCCAAACTCCACCTGTGACTCCATGAGCGGCAACCGAAACTCGGGCTCCCAAAACGCGTGGGGGGATCGGATACGCGCCCTCCGCAACGTTCCCCCCGTCCTGAAGATTCTCTGGGACTCCGGCCCCAGCGTCGTCACCTGGGGCCTCGCCCTCCGCGTGATTGTCGCCGCCATGCCCTGGGCCATCGGATGGGTCGCATCCCGCATCATCGAGGGCGTCAAGCAGTCTGTCGACCATCAGCCTCTGCAGCCCCATTTCGCGTGGCTCGTCGGCACAGAAGTCGCACTCGCCATCGTCTTCAGCGCCCTCACCCGCGCCATCGACTACACCGACTCCCTGCTCGCCGACCGCTATACCCACCACGTCTCGATCGAGGTCATGCGCCAGGCCGCCCGCCTTGACCTCACCACCTACGAAGATCCCGACTTCTACGACCGCCTGGAGCGCGCCCGTGTCCAGGCCACCGACCGTCTCGCCATGATCCAGCAGATGGGCCGCCTCTTCCTCCAGGTGCTCACCACCCTCATCTGGAGCGCACAGCTCGTCTGGTACTCGCCCTGGCTCATGCTGCTGCTCATCGCCGGCGTTCTGCCCTCCTTCTTCGGCGAAACTCACTTCGCCTTTCTGGGCTACGCCAAAAATTTCCGCCAGACTCCCGTCAAGCGCATCATGGATTACCTTCGCCAGGTCGGCGGCAGTAAAGAAGCCGCCAAAGAGCTCAAGCTCTTCAACCTCAGCGAATACCTCACCAACCGCTTCGCCGCGCTCTCCGAACAAATCTACAAAGAGAATGTCGACCTCTCCCGCCGCAAGCTCATGTGGGGCGGTCTGCTCTCGCTCCTTGGCACCTGCGGCTATTACGGGGCCTACGTCTTCGCCATCTGGGAAGCCCTCCACGGCAAGTACAACGTCGGCGCGTTCTTCCTCATCACCACTTCGATTCAGCAGGCCAGCGGCAATCTTCAGCAGGCCTTCTCCACTGCCTCCGGCATCGCCGACCAGGCCCTCTTCCTCACCGACCTCATTGGCTTCTTCGATCTCAAGCCCGTCGTCCAGTCGAAGCCGAACGCCCTCCCCGCTCCCGAACCCATCCGCCGCGGCTTCGAATTCCGCAACGTCTCCTTCGCTTACCCGGGCACCGAGCGCCGCGTCCTCAAGAACTTCAACTTCACCATCCAGCCTGGCGAGCGCATCGCCCTCATCGGCGAAAACGGCCAGGGCAAAACCACCGTCGTCAAGCTCATCACCCGCCTCTACGATCCCACCGAAGGCCAGATTCTCCTCGATGGCGTAGACCTGCGCGACTACGCGCTCGACGACCTCCATCGCGAGATGGGCGTCATCTTCCAGGACTTCATGCGCTACGAAATGACCGTCCGCGAGAACATCGGCGTCGGTCAGGTCGAGGTTCCCCACACCGATGAAGACATCGCCATTGCCGCCGAGAAGAGCCTCGCCGCCGAAGTCGTCAAGAAGCTTCACGACGGCTACGGCCAGATGCTCGGCCGCCGCTTTGTCTCCGGCGTCGATCTCTCCGGCGGCGAGTGGCAGCGCATCGCCCTCGCCCGCGCCTATTTGCGCGACGCACAGTTACTTATTCTGGACGAGCCCACCGCAGCCCTCGACGCAAAAAGCGAGCTCGAAGTCTTTGAACGCTTTGCAGAGCTGACCGCAGGCAAGATGGCTCTGCTCATTTCCCACCGATTCTCAACGGTTCGCATGGCCGACCGCATCGTAGTACTCGCGGGCGGCCGTCTGGTCGAAGAAGGAACCCACCAGCAGCTGATGGCGCTCGGTGGACAGTACGCGGAGATGTTCGAGATGCAGGCAGCCAGTTATCGCTAGCCAATTCAGCTTTCATGTTTTGAAGGGACACAGCTTCACACCTTGCTGTAAAGGTCGTTGTTTTGAAAGGGGCACAGTTTCAAACCTTTTAGAAAAACTCGCCTTCGCCACTGAAAAGTGAAGGGGCATGACTTTTAGTCATGCCGTTCAGACGGCGCAATTATGAGGGCTTTAGCCCCTGCGTTTTGAAAGGGACACAGCTTCACACCTTGCTGTAAAGGTCGTTGTTTGGAAAGGGGCACAGTTTCACACTTCAAGAAAAACTCGCCTTCGCCACTGAAAAGTGAAGGGGCATGACTTTTAGTCATGCCGTTCAGACGGCGCAATTATGAGGGCTTTAGCCCCTGCGTTTTGAAAGGGCACGGCTTCAGCCGTGCCGTAAAGATTAGCGAAAAATGGGGCTTTAGCCCCCGAGGGATGGTTCTCAAAATTCTCAATTACCGAACGGCCAATCCTCACGAAAGCTCACCGAAAGTGAAACGTTCTCACGGAGTTGTGTTATGACGGGACAGGTAACGATGATCAACGAACAACGCTTGCGGGATGCCGGATTGGTTCCAGACCGCCTCCGTTCCGCCGCCCGCGAAGACGCCCACCGCTGGGCTGCCGTTCACGGCTCGAAAGATCTCGGCCCATTTGACGCCCGCGTCGATGCCGCCCGCCAGCAACTCGACTCCCTTTCCCAGGAACTCGACCGCCTGCCCACAGAAGGCTGGCCTGGCCCCGAGCCGCTCCTTGAAATTCGCGAGAATCCCCGTATGGCGCGCTCTGTCCTCGCCGAGCTCCGCACCGTGCGCCGCAAACTCCGCCGCCTGCCCCACGCCATCACCGGCGACCATCAGGATGGGCCCCGCGTCATCGCCGTTGCCGCCGCCTATCTCGCCGCCAGCGGCTCCGTCTGGAATGCCGACGCGCTCCGCATCTACCTCGACGAACTCCAGCGCTCAGAGCCCCTGCTGCTCGAAGAGCTCTGGGTCCTTCCTGTCGCCCTGCGCTTCGTCCTTCTCGAACAGATTCTCCAACAGGCCACCCAGCGCCTCCAGGCGCTCTCGTTCGACGACGGCGTCCCCCAATTCGAAGGCCCCGCTGCCGGCCAAGCCTTCGCCAAACTCCTCACCACGCGTATTCAGTCCCTGCGCGAAATCGCCTACGTCGACTGGTTCTTCGTCATGGAGCCCCTCGTCGTCTTCGACGCCATTCTTCGCGAAGACCCAGCCGAAGCCTACGCAAAGATGGACTTCGACAGCCGCGAGGTCTACCGCAAACAAGTCTCCCGCATCGCCCGCTTCTCCGACTGCACTGAGACCGAGGTCGCCCGTCACGCCATCCAACTCGCCGCTGCCGCAAAACAGCAGACCATCGCCGATGCCCGCGTCTATCTCCGCCGCGCCCACGTCGGCTATTACCTCATCGATCGCGGCTTCGACGAGCTCAAGGCTCAAATCGGCTACCATCCACGCTTCATCGATCGCCTCCGCTCCGCGCTGCACCGCAACTCCGACGACTTCTACATCGGCGGTATCGAGGTCCTCACCGTCATCCTCATCGGCGCTGTGCTTCTGCCGCTCATACCCAACCACTCCATCTTCGGCGGCCTCACCCTGGCGTTTCTGCTCCTCCTCATTCCCGCCACACAGGGCGCCATCGACCTCGTCAACAACACCATCTCCTCTGTCTTCCGGCCTCTCCCGCTGCCCAAAATCGACCTCACCGACGGCATCCCCGCCGACTACACCAGCATGGTCGCCGTTCCCACCCTGCTCCTCAACGAGAATCAGGTGCGCGAGCTGGTCCAGGAGCTCGAAGTTCGCTGTCTCGCCAACCCCGATCCCAATCTTCACTTCGCCCTGCTCACCGATCTGCCCGACTCCGTCAGCCGGCCCCGCGAAAACGACACCGATCCCCTCGTCGACCTCGCTGTTCAGCTCATCGACGAGCTCAACTCCCGCTATGCGGGCCAGAAAAAATACGGCCGCTTCCTCCTCCTCCACCGGCTTCGCATCTTCAATGCCCGCCAGGGCGTCTGGATGGGCTGGGAGCGCAAGCGCGGCAAACTTCTCGACCTCAACAAACTACTGATGGGCCTTTTCGACGCATTCCCCGTGAAGGCCGGCGACACCAGTGTCCTGCGCCGCGTGCGCTATATCATCACGCTCGACTCCGATACCCAGCTCCCCCGCGGCACGGCCCACGCCCTCATCGGCGCCATGATGCACCCCCTCAACCGCGCCATCATCGATCCCGAACGCCGCATCGTCACCCAGGGCTACGGCATCCTCCAGCCGCGCGTCGGCGTCAGCGTTCATTCCGCCGCGCAGTCCCGCATGGCCAATATCTACTCCGGCCAAACCGGCTTCGATATCTACACCCGCGCCATCTCCGACGTCTACCAGGACCTCTACTCCGAGGGCAGCTTCACCGGCAAAGGCATCTACGAAGTCGCCACCCTCCACGCTGTGCTCGAAAAGCGCTTCCCCCGCAACTCCCTCCTCAGCCACGACCTCATCGAGGGCGCCTATGCCCGCGCCGGCCTCGCCACCGACGTCGAGGTCATCGACGATTACCCCTCGCACTACAGCGCCTACACGCGCCGCAAACACCGCTGGGTCCGCGGCGACTGGCAAATCGCCCAGTGGCTCTTCGGCCGCGTTCCCGACGAGTCCGGCAAATTCGTCCGCAACCCCATCTCGACCATCTCCCGCTGGAAGATTCTCGACAATCTGCGCCGCTCCCTTGTCGAGCCCGCGACCATGGTCCTGCTGGTCGCCGGATGGCTCGGCCTTCCCGGCGGTCCGATTTACTGGACCCTCGTCACGCTCTTTCTGCTCTTCGTTCCCGTCTTTATCCAGCTCCTCTTCGGCATCGGTCGTTCCCTCTTCAGCGAGCAGGAGGGCGGCGCCACTGACGTCCTCGCAGGCTTCCAGCAGTCGCTCTTCACCACTCTGCTCACCCTCGCCTTTCTCCCTCACCAGACCATGATGGCCATCGACGCCATCGTCCGCGCCATGGTCCGCCGCTTCGTCACCGGCCAGCGCCTCCTCGAATGGGAGACCGCCGCCGAAGCCGAATCCTCCCAGCGCCGCACCACCGCTGTCGATCGCTACCTCGCCCTCACGCCCGTCGTCTCCCTGCTCCTCGCCATCGTCGTCGGCGTAAAAGATCTTTTCGCCCTGATTCCCGCGGCGCCCATCCTCGTCCTCTGGGGCTTCGAGCGCGACATCACCGCATGGCTCAACAAGCCGCCTCGCGAACCGCGCCAGCAACTCAGTCGCGAAGACGATCTCTTCCTCCGCGAGCACGCCCTCCGCGTTTGGCGCTTCTTCTACGAGTTCGGCGGTGCCCGCCACAACTACCTCATCCCCGACAATGTCGAAGAAGACGGCCTCTTTGAAGCGGCCCGCGTCTCGCCCACCAATCTCGGCCTGCTCTTCAATGCCCGCCAGGCCGCCTGCGAATTCGGCTTCCTCACTGCGCCCGAATTCGCTGAGCTGATGCAGCGCAGCTACGCCACCATCGCCAAGCTGCCCCTCTTCAAAGGCCATCTCTACAACTGGTACACCACGGACACGCTCGAGCCCCTCAATCCCATCACCGTCTCTTCGGTCGACAGCGGCAACTTCGTCGCCTCTCTCTACACGCTCAAAACCGGAACCCTCGAACTCCTCAAGCGCCCAATCCTCGAGCCCCGCCTCTTTGCCGGCCTCGACACCCATCTGCGCCTGCTGCAGTCGCTCAAAGACCTGCCTGAGCCCCTCAAAGCCCTGCACCCTCCAGCAGACGACGTCAACGATCCAGCCTGGCTCACCTGGATTCTCTCGCCGGATACCCAGGCGCTCGTCGCGGATCTTCCGCCCTACGCTGAACCCTCTCTCGACGAGCCCCTCTGGTGGTCAAACGAAACCCGCCGCCGCATTGAAGCCATCATCACGCTCGTCAACAACTACCTGCCCTGGCTCAAGCCCGAATACGCCTCCCTGCGAGGCGTCCTTCACGATGCATCCAGCGCCAGGGCTCTCCTGCCCGCCGCGCCAGCACCCGCTGCTTCGCCAGTTCCGCCCACACTGGAAGAATCAGCCGCCTACGCTGCCACCCTCGAGCGTCGTCTCACCCGCCCCCACGTCATGCCCGCATTGGCCGAGACCGCTGCTCTCACCGAACAGCTCCGCCGCGATCTCGTCTCCGCCCGCGATCGCCTCCGCGCCCTCGTCGAAAGCCTGCGCAAAGTCTCCGCTGAAGCCGGCCGTCTCGCCGACAATACCGACTTCGCCTTCCTCGTCAACAAAGACCGCCTGCTGCTCTCCATCGGCTACGAATTCTCGACCAGCAAAATTCACTGGGCCTGCTACGACATGCTCGCCTCCGAAGCCCGCATCGCCACCTACATCGCGGTCGCCCGCGGCGAGCTCTCCCAGCAGGGCTGGTTCAAAATGTCCCGCGTTCACACCCAGGCCTACGGCTGCTCCGTGCTGCTCTCCTGGACCGGCACCATGTTCGAGTACCTCATGCCCGCGCTCTGGATGCGCAGCTACCCCGACACCCTGCTCTCGAAATCTCTCCTCGGCGCGGTCGAGATTCAGCGCGCGTTCGCCCGCGAGAACAATCTACCCGTCTGGGGCATCTCCGAGTCCGGCCTCGCCGCCAAAAATGACGCCGGCCACTACCACTACCAGGCCTACGGCATCCCGCAAATCGCGCTCAAGTGGGACGCCACAGCCGGCCCGGTCGTCTCACCCTACTCCACATTCCTCGCGCTTAACGTCCAGCCCACCGCCTCCATCCGCAACCTGCGCCGCATCGCCGACCGCCAGTGGACCGGTGCCTACAGCTTCTACGAAGCCATCGACTTCACCGGCGATAAGCCCGAAGTCGTGCGCGAATGGATGGCCCACCACCAGGGCATGTGCATCCTCGGCCTGCTGAATCTCCTCGAAGATAACGCCGTCCAGCGCTGGTTCTACTCGAACGCACAGATGCGCTCCGTCGAACTGCTTCTCCACGAAAAACCCATGCGCGAAACCGCCCAGAAATCCGAATCAGCCCCACCGGCAACAAAGAAGGCGAAGAAGCCCGCAGCATTAAAAAAGGCCGGCTAGAAAAAAGGCCCGCTAGAAAAAAGGCCCGCTGGAAAAAAGGCCCGCTAGCCAAAATCCAGGAGTCGCCGCCAACCCCAGGCCTTTAAAAAAACAGACAAACAACAAGCAACAGCAACCCCAAACCCTGCGAAGGCCAGGTTCACCCCACAGCAAGGAGCCTCGGCTCCTGCCACCGAAAGATCAACACGAATCGTTTCAGGATCCATCCCAAGTACCCAGCACGGACCATTTCGGGAAAAGTCCCATCCTCAATTCCGGCCCACGCACTCTCTGCAATCCGTTCAGTTTTTCTTCCCGTTCTTCGGCGCGCAGCTCAGACCGGGCGAAGCCCCCCGTGCCCCTACAAACCAAAAATTACCTTATCCCGGAGCATTGACTCTCGAAGGTGAGCGCTCGCCGACCGCTCCTCAGCCGACCACAACTTCGCTAACCGCGGCCGCCGCCTCATAATTCAAATTCGGCCCCAGCCACCGCTCCACCTCAGCCACGCTCATCCCCTTGCGCTCCGCGTAATCCACCACCTGGTCGCGGTCGATCTTCCCCAGGCTGAAATACCGCGACTCCGGATGCGCAAAATACAGCCCGCTCACGCTCGACCCGGGCCACATCGCAAACGACTCCGTGAGCCGCATTCCGATACTTGCCTCAACATCCAGCAGCCGCCAGATCGTCCCCTTCTCCGTGTGGTCGGGACAAGCGGGATAGCCGGGCGCAGGCCGTATACCCCGATACTTTTCAGCAATCAGATCCGCATGGGTCAAATGCTCCGCGCGACCGTAGCCCCACTCGTTGCGGACGCGCTGGTGCAGGCATTCCGCAAACGCCTCCGCCAGCCGATCCGCCAGCGCCTCCGCCATGATCGCGTTGTAATCGTCGTTTTCCGCCTTGAACTTGTCGACCAGATCCTTCAGCCCAATGCCGCTGGTCACCGCGAACGCTCCGATCGAATCCTGCAGGCCGGTCTCCTTCGGCGCAATAAAGTCCGACAACGATCGGCAAGGCTCGCTGCCCTCTCGATTCGCCTGCTGACGGAGAAAATGCAGACGATCCAAAACCGCAGAGCGCCCGGCGTCAGGATAAAGTTCCACGTCGTCGCCCACAGCGTTCGCTGCAAAGAACCCGTACACCCCACGCGCCGTCACAAGATTCTGCTCAACGATGCGCTCCAGCAGCGCCTGAGCGTCGGCAAACAGCTTGCGCGCCTCCGCTCCCTGCCGCGCGTCCTCAAGAATGCGCGGATAAATCCCCTTCAGCTCCCACGTATGAAAGAACGGGCTCCAGTCGATAAACTCCCGCAGCTCTGCCAGCGGAAAACGATCGAGCACGCGAACCCCGGTAAATGACGCCGTCGCGATGTCCTCCGCCCGCCACTCAATCGGCGTCCGCCGCGATCGCGCCGTCGCCAGCGAAACCATCGGCTGCTTTGGCGCCAAATGTGCCTTACGCACCGCCGCATACTCCACGCGCAGCTGCGTCACAAACTCCGCCTTGCCCTCTTCGCTCAGCAGGCTCGTCGTCACCGGCACCGCTCGGCTCGCATCCAGAACATGCACCACCGGCTCGCTGTAGTGCGGCGCAATGCGGATCGCCGTGTGCGCCCGGCTCGTCGTCGCTCCCCCAATCAGCAGCGGCACCTTGAACTCCAGCCGCTCCATCTCCCGCGCCATGTGCACCATCTCGTCGAGCGACGGCGTAATCAAACCGCTCAGCCCGATGATGTCGGCCTTCTCCGCCCGTGCCCGCTCCAAAATCTTTTCCGCCGGCACCATCACGCCCATGTCGATCACTTCGTAGTTGTTGCACGCCAGCACCACGCCGACAATGTTCTTCCCAATGTCGTGCACATCGCCCTTCACCGTCGCCAGCACAATCTTCCCCTGCGCCTTCACCTCCTGGCCCGCTGCCACCATCGCCAGCTTCTCCGCTTCCATAAACGGAGTCAGATGCGCCACCGCCTTCTTCATCACCCGCGCCGATTTCACCACCTGCGGCAAAAACATCTTGCCCGCCCCAAACAAATCGCCCACCACGCTCATCCCCGCCATGAGCGGCCCTTCAATCACCGCCAGCGGACGCCCTAGCTTCAGCCGGGCCTCCTCCGTGTCCGCATCGATATACGCATCGATGCCCCTCACCAGCGCATGCGTCAACCGTTCCTCAACCGTCCCGACGCGCCATTCCTCCGCTTGCTTTTCCGTCACAACTGAACCGTCGCCGGCAGCTTTGATCCGTTCGCCGTAGGTCACCAGCCGCTCCGTCGCATCCGGCCGCCGGTTCAGCAGCACATCCTCGACCAGCGTCTTCAGCTCCGGCTCAATCTCCTCGTAAATCTCCAGCTGCCCCGCGTTCACGATGCCCATATCGAGGCCCGCCGCAATCGCGTGATACAGAAACGCCGAATGCATCGCCTCGCGCACCTTGTTGTTGCCGCGGAAACTGAACGATATGTTCGAAACGCCGCCACTCACCTTCGCATGCGGCAGGTTCTCTTTGATCCACCGCGTCGCCCGGATAAAATCCACCGCGTAGTTGTTGTGCTCCTCCATCCCCGTGGCGACCGTAAGAATGTTCGGATCGAAGATAATGTCTTCGGCGGGGAATCCTACCTCATCCACCAGAATCCGATAAGCCCGCTCGCACACGCGAATCTTGTCTTCATACGTAGCGGCCTGCCCCTGTTCGTCGAACGCCATCACCACCACTGCCGCGCCGTACTTCAGCACTTTGGCCGCATGTTCCCGGAACTTCGCCTCGCCTTCCTTCATCGAAATCGAGTTCACGATGCCCTTGCCCTGCATGCATTTCAGGCCGGCCTCAATCACCTCCCATTTCGACGAGTCGACCATGAACGGAACCGCGGCAACCTCCGGCTCGCTTCCCAGCAACTGTAGAAAGCGCGTCATCGCCGCCACGCCATCGATCATCCCCTCGTCCATGCAGATGTCGATTACGTTGGCCCCGTTCTCCACCTGCTGCCGCGCGATCGCGACCGCCTCCTCGTACTTGCCGTCCTTCACCAGCCTCGCGAACTTCGGCGACCCCGCCACATTCGTGCGCTCGCCAATCATGATGAAGACGCCGGCCTGCTGCGCAAACGGCCGCGATCCCGACAGCCGCAGCAACTTCGGGTGTGTAACCACTTCCGTATTCGCAGCTGCGCTCATCGGCCGCCCCCACTCTGCAGCACGGGCTCCTCCACATCGTGCGCACCCAGCTTGCGCGGAGGCTGCCCCTCGAGCGCCTTCGCAATTGCAGCAATGTGCTCCGGCGTATTGCCGCAACACCCGCCGGCTATATTGATCAGCCCTCCCCGCGCAAATTCACCCAGATAACGCGCCATGTCCCCCGGCCCAAGATCAAAGCCCGTCGGCGACAGCGGATTCGGCAATCCCGCATTCGGGTAGCACGAAATCGCAACATCCGCCTTGTCCGAAAGCTCCTCGAGAAATGGATACATCAGGTCCGGCCCAAGCGAGCAGTTCAGTCCAATCGAAAACGGCCGCGCATGCTCCATCGCATTCCAGAATGCCCCAACGGTCTGCGCTGAAATCATCGTTTCCCCGCCGCGTCCCACCGCCGCAGAGATCATGATCGGCAGTTCCCTCTTGCTGGCACTCAGCCCATCCTCATCGAATACTTCCCGAATCGCCACCAGCGCCGCCTTCGCATTCAGCGAATCGAAGATTGTCTCGACCAATAACAGATCGGCGCCGCCCGCAATCAGCGCCCGCACTTCCTGCTTGTACGCCGTCTTCACCTGATCGAACGTGATCACCCTGAACCCCGGATCGTCGGCATCCGGCGAGTTCGAAAGCGAAACGGTCAGCGGTCCGATCGCACCGGCCACAAACCGCTGCCGCCCCGTCTCATTCCCGACGCGATCCGCCCACTCCCGGCATTGCCGCGCCGACTGCTCGTTAATCTCGCACGCCAGATCACCCAGGAATTTATCCTCGATCACCTTCTGATAAAAAGCGGGATCCTTGCGCCCACCATGCTCTCGCGGGTCCTCAACGAAAAATTCGCTCTGCGCAATGCTCGTCGCGCCAAACGTATTCGTCTCGATAATGTCGGCGCCGGCCTCGAGAAACCGGCGGTGAATATCGCCAATCATCTTCGGCTGCGTCAGCGAAAAAAGATCGCCGTTGTTCAGCAGATCCTTCCCCGCATCCGCGAACCGCTCCCCGCGAATGTCGGCTTCCTTCATCCCATACGTGCGAATGGTGGTGCCCATCGCGCCATCGATGATGGCAATGCGATTCTCAAGAATTCTGCGAAGCGGATGCTGGATGTCGATGTTCATATCTCCTGGCCGTTCCTGTCTCCTGACGAGCCCGCCGCCACGGCATCACCGTAAGCCGCACCGGCTTCCCTGCCTCAGTCATTCACATTGCCAGGGAGTTGGACCCAGGGAGTTGGACCTTAGTTAACTCTGATGGTAGCGAATCTCAGGCGAAATCCCGAACCAGAACCCTGCCAATCGCCGTTTCCAGGCATCCGATCCGCCAATTCCCACGCCCAACGGCCTTCCGCTTCGGATCAAGAGGGTAGACCGAGTCGAGCGACTGGATGGGCCGCCCCGCCCCACCCGATGCATTGCGGCTCCCACCCCCCTGTGATATTTTCAATGCTGGACCCGCCAAATCCGGCACATTCGTGTGCCTTCATGCGGCGGGCAAAGAAAGTCCCGGGCTGGCGTAGCTCAGCTGGTAGAGCATCTGATTTGTAATCAGAGGGTCGGGGGTTCAAATCCCTTCGCCAGCTCCAGTCTTCCCTCCTCGGACAAGGGCTGATGTAGCTCAGTTGGTAGAGCACTCCCTTGGTAAGGGAGAGGTCACCGGTTCAATCCCGGTCATCAGCTCCAGACTTTGCTGAGGCTTTCCGCACAGGTGGCCGAGTGGTTAATGGCAGCAGACTGTAAATCTGCCGCTCTTTGGAGCTACGGAGGTTCGAATCCTCCCCTGTGCACCATATAAAAGGGATAGCGAGGCGGTCGAATGCGAGTCTGGGGAGCAAAGCGAAAGCTGGTCGCACTCGCCCTCCTCGCTTCTCTTGCCGTACTTGCCTGGTACACGATGGACCCGGGCAAGGTTCGCCTGGTGGTCATGATTCTGTTAGGCGGCTTCGCCCTCCGGATTGCCCTTACCGCAGGCAGAGAGCGAAACCATGAAGAGGCCGAAGAAAGGCGTTCGGGGCTTTGAGCGAGCGCCGAACAGCAGTCAGCTCTCCTGGGCTTGAAATTTCTTAACGCGGATCGCCTAACGCTGTACGCTGAAGTGCATGCGGGAGTAACTCCGTGGTAGAGTCACAGCCTTCCAGGTTGAGGCGTCTGGCGGGCGTGAACGAAGCGTAGCGTAGTGGGAGTCCGCCGCCGAAATCCTGACCCTGAGCGAGCCGCCGGAAACGGCGACGAGCCGAATGGGGAAGGACCTCGGTCGGCACAAAAGCGGGAGTAACTCAGTGGTAGAGTCACAGCCTTCCAAGCTGTTGGTCGCGGGTTCGATTCCCGTCTCCCGCTCCATTCCGATTCGGAGCATGCTTTGAAAGGGCACGGTTTCAGCTTTTCCGATCAAACGCCAGACCACGGGGGTTCAGCCCCTGAGGGAATCGCAATCACTATGTTTCAGCAAGCCACCATTGCCGTCCAGGACGAGAAGACCTTCGCCGAGGTCAAGCACGCCATCGACGACGCTTTTGCCGCAGCCCATGTCGCGAAGTTCCTCAACACCGTGGCCGGCGCGCGGCTCCGTGTCCGGCAGTTTGAAGCCGTCCTCGCTCATGGCTTCCTCGGCCCCCAGGCGCAGAAAAGCTATGCCGCGCTGGGCGATGCCGACCGGGGCCAGATTCGCGAGCAGTACCTCCGCCACGTCGAACACGTCGCCCCGGAGATCAGGCAAAAGTTTTTCAAGCTTTACGCGAGCTATTAGGACCGTTCCTTTGGACGAAAAGCCAAATTCGAGACTGTTAATTGCCGAGCAGTTTTTCGATCTTGCAACTGGAGCATCAGAAAGCGCAATGCGAAACTCGATTTCCCGTCTTTATTACGCGAGCTATCATGTTGCTGCGGCTTTGACTGACGGGAAATCGCATGGCGACATAGCTAAACGGCTGACAGCGGTTCATGGTGAAGTAGGCCAGCGGTTCGGACGACTGCACGAACTTCGAAGCAAAATGGACTACCGGCCAGATTTCTTTGAGAAGGAACTGCTGGGCAAGACCCGAGAAACTGGTATCTGGAGCAAATGAATGACGGCATCGGACTGTACTATCAGCTTCGGGGTCTCTGGACCAGAACTCTTCAGGGGAAATCATGAACGCTGACCTTCTGAAAGAAGAGATCAGGGCCCAGTTAGAGAGCGCGAAACTACTGTCTTTCGTGGATCTGGATCGGACTCAGGTTTTGGACAGCACCGATGGTACGTTTATCGAAATTGTTCTGAACGATGCCGGAAAGGATCAGGAGATTCGGCAGTTGTTGAGCAGCCTTTTGCCTACGGAAGCTGATTTCAGAATCCAGCCGAAGTGGAAAATCGAGACGATCGGCGAGCCGCAAATCGCGGTTTCTCAAACGGGTGGTATTGTCGCCGCACGCCTCGTAGGCGTCGGTCTCAGGTCGGGCTCGGTCACCACTGAGGTCCAGGTCGCGGTAACGTACCTGGCAGAGCTCGAATTGAAGCGAGTCCTGGGTGCAGATCCGGATCTGAAGGAATTGGCCCGCGCGTACGTTGAGAATCGGCTTCAATGGAGCGGGCAGAGCTATTGGCACCCGCTACGGAATCAACGACTTGAAATCGCCGCCGATCGCGCATTGGGTCTGTATGGGTCGCTCCAAAAAACGGCATGATAGATTTTGTTCACTTTGACGGCGGCTGCCCAGGACTTTGGCCCAGGGAAGAAATCCAGAGAAAAGCCGACCTCATTCCCCTCCCGCCCCGCAGGCCCGGAGGGCACAAATCACGGGGCGAAAAACTCCCCGAAATCAGGTAGGATAAGAAGATGCGTGAAATTGTCACATTGCAGTGTGGCGAGTGCAAAGAGCGCAATTACTCGACGACGAAGAACAAAAAGACGACCACCGGCCGCCTCGAGTTCAAGAAGTTCTGTAATCGCTGCCGCAGGCACACCCCGCACAAGGAAACGAAATAGCTTTTAGCTGCGAGCCATTAGCTTTCAGCCGATTTCGCTCAGGCCCACGGCGCACGCCCAATTGCCAACGAGCTAACGGCTAAAAGCTGGCAGCTGGCGGCTTCACAGGGGCGTAAGCTCAACGGTTAAACTGTCGGTCTCCAAAACCGAACTTGGGGGTTCGAATCCCTCCGCCCCTGCCAGATCCACCCGCACCACGAAACACATGGCAGAATTTCATTCGCGGATCAGGCGCGGAAAAGAAGAAAAGAGTTATGGCAAAAGCAGCAACCACCAACATCGAGCAGGTTCCCAACCGCGCCGTCAGCACCTTCACCCGCGGCATCGACTTCCTCAAAGACGTCCGCGCCGAGATGCGCAAGGTCGTCACTCCCTCCGCGGCCGAAGTGCGCTCCACAACCACCGTGGTCATCGTGGCCGTTTTCGCCTTCGCCGGCTTTTTCTACATCGTCGACGCGGTGCTCGGCAGCGCGGTCAAATATCTGTACCACTGGATGGGCGCAATCCAGTAGCTCGCCGCCCCCTGAAGAGGATTGAATGGTAATGACGGAAGAAACCCAGGACGCAACGCCAGCCCCGGCAGAAGGCGCCGAAGCCGCTCAGCCGCAGCTTCCCCCGCCTGCGAATGAGCGCTTTCGCTGGTACATCATCCACGCCTACTCGGGCTTCGAACGCAAGGTTCGGGAGTCCATCGAGACCCGCGTCCAGGCCTTCGGCCTGCAGAACCGCATCGGCCGCGTCATGATCCCCACCGAGGCCGTCACCGAGATCACCAACGGCAAGAAGCGTACCGTCGAGCGTGTCTTCCTGCCCGGCTACGTGCTCGTTGAAATGGATCTCGACAACGACCTCTGGCACGTCATCAAGAACACGCCCCGCGTCACCGGCTTTCTCGGCACCGGCGACAAGCCCGTCGCCCTCACCGATGACGAAGTCGGCTCCATCCTCTTCCGCAGCGACACCTCGAAAGAGAAGCCGCGCCTCAAAGTCAAGTTCCAGAAGTCCGAATCGGTCCGCATCACCGAAGGCCCCTTCGCCAACTTCAACGGCGTCGTCGACGAAGTCAACGAAGACCGCGAGACGCTCAAAGTCATGGTCACCATCTTCGGCCGCTCCACCCCCGTCGAACTCGACTTCGGCAAGGTGGAGAAGGTTGAGTAAGACAAGCCCGTAGCCGGTAGCTCGTAGCCAATAGCTGCAGCCTGCGGGGAAGACACTTTTAGCACCACCGAGTCTCGCTACAAGCTACCGGCTACAGGCTACTGGCTTGCAGGAAAAGCTTGGTTCTCAGAGAAAGGTTCAAAGCAATGGCAGCACCTACAAAAAAGATCGCAACCCAGGTCAAACTCCAGATTGAAGCTGGCAAAGCCACGCCCGCGCCGCCCGTCGGCCCCGCCCTCGGCCAGGCGCAGGTCAACATCATGGAGTTCTGCAAGCAGTTCAACGCCCGCACGCAGAACAAGGAGATGGCCGGCCTCATCATCCCGGTCGTCATCACCGTCTACACCGACCGCACCTTCACCTTCATCACCAAGACGCCTCCGGCGGCCGTGCTCCTCAAGAAGGCCGCGAACCTCGCGAAAGGCTCCGGCACGCCCAATAAAGATAAGGTAGGCAAAGTCTCGGAAGCCCAGGTCCTTGAGATCGCGAAGCAGAAGATGCCCGACCTCAATGCCGCCTCCGTCGACGCCGCCGTCAGGAGCATAAAGGGAACCGCGCGCTCCATGGGCATCGACGTCGTCGCTTAGAATCGCAGGCAGGAGAAGCTATGTCCGCTGTGCCGATCGTTTGGGAGGATGAATCTCAGCCCGAACTCAGCGCCGATTTCGGCCCTCTTCTCCTGCCCAGCGCCTTCTTCCCTCTCATTTTGCGTCCATCCCGCCGTTTCACGGAGGAGCAGTTCCTGCGTTTCTGCAGAGCCAACGAGCCACTCCGCATCGAGCAGACAGCAGAAGGGGAGTTGATCGTCATGACCCCTGCAGGCAATCGCACCGGCAACAAAGAAGGTTACATTTTCCGCGAAATCGACCTTTGGGTCGAGCGCGAAGGCAAGGGATTTGCACTCAACTCCAATATTGCGGTGACTTTTCCCGACCGCAATTTCAGAATGCCCGACGCAGGCTGGGTTTCGAGCGATCGATGGAACAGCCTGACAGACAAGCAGAAGGACGGCTTTCTCCCGATCTGTCCTGAATTCATTGTGGAATTACGCTCGCCCAGCGACAGGGTTTCCGAGATCGAAGCGAAGATGGAATTCTGGATGGAAAAGGGCGTCCAGCTCGGCTGGCTCATCGACCCCCTGCGCAAGCTGGCCATGATCTATCGCCCCGGCCAGGAACCTGAAACCCTCCTCCAACCCGAGACCCTCGCAGGCGAAGGCCCCATCGCAGGATTCTCCCTTAAAATGCAGCGCCTCTGGGAATAAGAATTCTCGGCCAGCCCCTCGCTACCACCCGCCATGGCCCCCAGCCGATCCCTATCATAGAAACCGATGCCCGCCCCGCACGAGATTGCCTCCGACGACCCTCTCCGCCTCTTCGATCTCTGGATGGACGAAGCCCGCTCCAGCGAACCCAACGACCCCAACGCCTGTGCCCTCGCCACCGCCACGCCCGGCGGAGCGCCCAGCGTGCGCATGGTCCTCGCCAAACCTGTCGGCGATCGCCGCTTCTGCTTCTTCACCAACGCCGGCAGCCAGAAAGGCCGCGAGCTCGCCGCCAACCCCAGAGCCGCCCTCTGCTTCCACTGGAAGAGCCTCCGCCGCCAGGTCCGCGTCGAAGGCCGCATCGCCGAACTTGACGACGACGCCGTAGACACCTACTTCCACAGCCGCTCCCGCCTGAGCCAGATCGCCGCCGCCATCTCCTCACAGAGCCAGCCCCTCGCCAGCCGCGCCGCGTTAGAGCAGGCCTTCCACGCCTTCGAACAAGCCCACCCTGAAGCGATCCCGCCCGGTCAAATCCCGCGCCCGCCCTTTTGGCGCGGCTACCACCTCTCCGAAACCCGCATCGAGTTCTGGATCGACGGCCATGACCGCCTTCATGACCGCTTCCTCTTCCTGCGCACCAGCGATGGATGGCAGCGCCAGCGCCTCTACCCCTGAATGCTCCATCGCGCTCCATTCGGAGCCGGGGGATCGCGCCCCCCCCTCGCGCACGCCGAACAAATCAGCTACAAACGGCGTACCATTCTCCATCCGAAAAGAGGCGCCCTTGACTCAGAGACACCCACGCGGTCTTCTTCTCTTTACTGTGCTTGCTGCTCTCGTTTTGGGCCCGGCTCTCACCCCGGCCCACGCCCAGCCCGCCATTCAACCCTCCGTCGACATCACAAGAGTCCCCCCGGCAGCCCAACCCTCCGATCACTTCGACCCCGACGCCGCCACCGAAGCCTACATGGCGATGATTCCCTCCGCCGCAAAAGCCCGCTCCGACGCCTACTTCGAAGGCGGCTACTGGCTCATCCTCTGGGATTTCCTCTACGCCTCGGCCATCATGCTCCTGCTCCTCAACCTCCGCTGGTCCGCGAAAATGCGCGACCTGGCCGCGCGCATCACCCGCTTCCGCTGGCTGCAGACGCTCCTCTACTGGGTGCAGTACCTGGTCATCACCACCCTCCTCGGCTTCCCGCTCGAGTATTACGAGAGCTACGTCCGCGAGCACAAATACGGCATGGCCACGCAGACCTTCGGCCCGTGGATGGGCGACGAATTCAAGGGCTTCCTCGTCAGTCTGGTCCTCGGCGCGGTCGCCGTCGTCATTCTCTTCGCCATCGTCCGCCGCCTCGCCCGTACATGGTGGATCTGGGGAGCCGCGGCTACCCTCATCCTCGTCACCATCGTAATCGCCATAGCCCCCGTGTATCTGGTCCCCATCTTCAACAAGGTCCAGCGCCTCAACGACCCCAAAGTGACGGTGCCAATCCTGCGCATGGCCCACGCCAATGGCATCCCCGCCAACGACGTCTACGAAATCGACGCCAGCCGCCAGACCACCCGCATGAGCGCCAACGTCAGCGGATTCGGCAGCACCATGCGCATCACCCTCAATGACAATCTCCTGCGCCGCGGCTCACCCGAAGAGATTCAGGCGGTCATGGGCCACGAGATGGGTCACTACGTCCTCAACCACATCTCCAACAGCATCCTGTTCCTGGCCATCATCGACGTGCTCTCCTTCGTCTACCTGTTCTTCGGACTCAGGTGGGCGCTCGCACGCTGGGGCGACCGCTGGCAGATTCACGAAGTTGGCGATCCCGCCGTCCTGCCTCTGGTCATGCTGCTCGCCGGCATCCTGTTCTTCGTGCTCACGCCGGTCATGAACACGCAGACCCGCACCCAGGAAAAAGAAGCCGACATGTTCGGCCTTAACGCCAGCCGCCAGCCCGACGGCTTCGCTCAGGCCGCCATCCACCTCGGCGAGTACCGCAAGATGCGCCCCGGCAAACTCGAGGAGTTCATCTTCTTCGACCACCCCAGCGGCTATAACCGCATTCACTCCGCAATGGTTTGGAAAGGAGCAAACCTCGAACTGTTCGAAAAGAAGCCATGTGACAACCAAGCCTCGCCCCCAAGCCAATAACCGCCTCGGCCGGAAGGCTCAGCCTACCTACAGCGCCGTAACGGATACGAACAATCAGTCCGACGCCGCGCTCCATTTCTACCTCAATGACTGGGTGGGGACGCGCCGCATCCAGACCGACTACGCCGGAATCCAGGAACAGGATTGCTCCAGCCTGCCCTTCGGCGACCAGCTCAACTGCACGCAGTCCATCGACAGCCAAAGCAACCTGAGTAAATATGGGAGAAAACGTGCAATTGACAAAGGGAATTGGGTTTCACGAATCAACGATCAATAGCGCTCACAACGAGGCTGGAGCACTGGTCGTAGAGTTAAACGGCGTTCATTTCGGCGCCTCGGCGTCACGTACTATCCAAACAGCGATGTCCACATAAATAACGACTATATAAACGGGGTTTGGACGTATACGTGCGACGACTTTAATCGCGTGAGCACCGCCGTTTCCAATACCGGGTTGGGCTGCTCGGAGACCTACGATCGCTGCGGCAATCGACTCGCCCAGAACAACGACGGTGGTACCTGCGCAAGAGCGGGACTGCGGAAAGATCGTCGCTATGGCGAGGATGGCCCGCGCAAAGTCCTACGCTGGAGTTGCTGCGGAAAAGCAAGAAGCCGGAGACAGCTATCGTGCTCAAGTCATCTTCGCAGCTCGTTCTTTCGAGCTTCGACCGGTGGACAAAAAAGCCGCTGTTCTCCTGCTGGGGCTCATCCCTCAGGATGATGGTCAGCACACTACATGGATGACTATGGGAGATAGCCAGTGCAGCGCCGAATCTCTTGCCGACATGAAGTCGCTCGGAGGACTTGGAGAGCGTCTACCGCGTGATCTGGCGAGAGCCGTCCTGCTTGTCCCGGACAAGCTGCCGCGGGATTATATACTTGACAAAAGTTTGGCATGGCGATATCTTTGTCTTATGAGCATGACAATCACTTCCGTTTCTTGGATTTACCGGAATATGCAGACGCCCGAATCTCGCGTCGAATGTCCTGTTTCACGGACGCCAGCAAAGACCGGAAACTTACCCCTTTCAAGGTAGGCTTCAGACCGGTTTTTGGGCTCTTGGGGGATCGCGCCATGACCATCATTGACCTCTGCTCCACATTCTCATCCGACGACCGTTGCCGCGACCTCTTGGAGCGTTTGCGCTGGCCGGTGAAGCCTGAATGCCCGCGCTGCTTTGGCCCCGTGGTCCGGCTGGCAACGAATGTCCGCGTGCTCTACTGCAAGGACTGCGACTACCAGTTTACGGTGACCGCAAATACGATCTTCCATGACTCCCACCTTCCCCTCATCAAGTGGTTTGCCGCCACTTACCTGCTTTGCGAGTCCCGCAAGGGCATGAGCGCGAACCAAATCAAGCGGACGCTCGGAATCTCCTACAAGACAGCATGGTACCTCTGCCACAGAATCCGCGCTGCGATGGCAACTGCGGAAAAAGGGATGATGGAAGGCGTTATCGAAATGGATGAGACCTATGTGGGTGGGAAGCTGCGTAAAGGCACTCCGGAGGGTCAGCGCAATCGGCTGATGAACAAAGAAATCGTGATCGGCATCAAGCAGCGCGGCGGCGATCTGCGCTTCTTCCACGCGAGGGATGTCAAGTCCGGCACGCTGGCGCATTTTATAAAAGACAATGCCTCCAAAGAGGTCGAAGTCATCATGACCGATGAACTGAACGCCTACCCCGGTGCCGTGAGACAGGCGGAGATCGAGGGTTTGAAGCACGAAACCGTGAATCATTTTGCAGGCGACTACGCTCACGGCGATGTGACGACTAACGGAATTGAATCGGCGTTTTCTCTGCTCAAGCGCGGCGTCGTTGGATCGTGGCATAAGGTGTCTGCGAAGCATTTGCCCGCTTACCTCGAAGAGATGACTTTCCGATTTAACCGGCGCAACTCGAAGACTCTGTTTCTCGATACACTTCAGCATATGATTACAGCTGATCCGCTCACGTTCGAGAAGTTGACTGCGTAGCGGCGAGGAATTGCGCCGCTATAGATCGTACCCGTTGGAAAATTCATCCCAAGCGTGTGGTCGGTCGAGTACTTCCGTGGATCGGGGATAGAACGCGCCAAGCCACCGGCCCAAGAATGCTTGATTGGTGCCGATATTCTTCGCCTCTTGTCCGTGCTGCAACAGCAGAACATGATGGGTTCCTCCGACCACTGGCGATAGCTCGGCGAATCGCTTCGCCTCGTGGACGTGGTATGCCGTTCGCTGTATCGACATGAATCCGTTCTGCCCCCTGAGATTCAGCCAATCGAGCGCTTGAACCGCGCCAGCACCACCGCAGAAGAACCCAGGATTGGTTTGCTCCTGAACATTCACACAATCCGTATACAGGAGAAATGGGCTGCCCGACTGACTGAATCCTCCGACGATAAGTTGGGTAGGCATGGACTCTTCGGCTATCTCTCGGGCGATATCAGAACGGCAGGCGAGGTCTCGGTCGTGCAAATACTCATCTAGTGAAACGCCGTGCCTCGCAAGGATTTCCCGCCGCATCCAGAGCCTCATGTATTCGCCGGTCTCCAGAACGGCCATCTTGACGAGATCAATCCTCCGCGTGTCTCCGGCGTCGATCTCGCTCATTTTCTGCCATAGATAGCTGACCGCATGGAGGCACCGACTGATGTCGTCCGCGATAGCCGCATAAAACCCCATTGGAAGATCGAAAATCTTCGTCCCGCGCTCGTTGCTCGTGGCCGGAACCCCATCGACACTGTAGGTTATGAGGTTATCCGCGCAAAGAATCACGTTGCCGGTCTGAGTAGCATTTCGGACTCCGCACAGAGCTCCGATGATTACCGTCACAGAGGTTTCCTCCCGCCGCCTTACTTGCGGGGAAAGGCGCACATTCCCGCGCCATATCGGGCGGAAACGGAATTGCCTAACTCCTTTCACAAGCATGCTCTGAGTCCTCCACTTTGGTCAAGTGAATAATCCCGAGCTGCCGAGTTATGTCTCCTACGCCCCGATCTCTGTTCAAGACCCACACAGCGACTACGCCGTGCAGATGCAAGCTGTCTGCCGGGCTGAACATCCAGAGTTCGTAAGAGCCGTGGAAGGGCTGCCGACAGACAAGCGGGACTGGTTCGTAAAGCACGTCCTCAATCCTGACGGATGTCATGCGCTGGCTCTTCCCGAAGCTGAGTAGCCGCGAGCCGTCCTTCGGGGTGGCTTGCTGCTTCTACGGCTCCGATAAGCATCCTCAGCTCAGCCAGCGGAAAAGCGCCATGCTTACGCATGGGCAGGGGGGAGGACACGTCTCCCCCAGTCGGGAGCTGTGCGGCAACCTTGGGTTGCCGCAGAGTAACTGAAACCGAAAAGCAGCGTCTAAAGGAAAAATGCTCTGGGCCGGTTGTGGCTTGGAGCGTGGCGCTGTCAAGCGCCGGGAGTACGCGAATGAGCCGAGTCCCCATCGAGCACACGCGGAAGGGATTTATCTTTAGCAGCCAGCCTGTCTGCTAGCCGAGGCCGCACGGAATCCGTGCGGCCTTCGCGCACCACTGCCTTGGAAAACGAAAGCGGAGCCTTCAAAAACCAAACGCCGGAGGTGCCGAGTGAAGCGTGCGCTGCGGACCAAATCCGTTGGGACCAAAGTCTCTGAGGCGGAGCTGCGTGTACTGGAGTCGCGGGCGGCGACGGCGGGCTTGACGCTGTCGGAGTGGGTCCGGGATGTGCTGCTGGGATCGAGCATCGAGACGGGGACGCTGGCTGCGGAGCGGGCGATCCTCCACCCCAACGACGAAAAGCTGCCGTTGGGGACCCCGGTGTCCTGGCCGAGGTTCTGGCGATGCGGACGATCCTTCTGAACTTCATGCTGAAAGTCGGCGAAGGGACGGCGATCCCGGAGGAGTCGAGCAACAAACTGATCGCCTGGGCCGACGCGAACAAGATGAAACGGGCGCTCGAAATCCCGGCGAGCAACTCGGCGCGGGAGGAGCCTATGCAGGCGGTGCCCTTGCCCCAGTAACAACAGCAAACTGTCTCAACGTAGGGGGCGGGGTGGCCCATTTCAAGCCCTCCTTTGGCTCGAGTGGGCTGACACGAACCTCTCTAAGCTTCTGAGCTCAGAGCTCTGAGCCCTAAACCCTGAACCCTGAACCTTCCTGTGGAAATCTGTCAAGTCCCGCGCCCCAAAACCGAAGTAATGACCACACATAACACATCCCTTACAAGCCAGCCGACCCGAAGAAAGTTGGCAGTTTCTTAACCCCGGCTTGGTATTCTGATAATAGGGGGTAAAAAGAACTTTCCCCCGTTAGTCCGGCAAATAGAACCCGCAAAAGCCTCGCCAAACCGAGGCTTTCTCATTGGTGTCCATCGCCCTTTTCCATGATCCGCGCTCGAAAAACACTATGCACCAGCTCCCAGCTACAGGCTACCGGCTACAGGCTACCGGCTACAGGCTACCGGCTATCAGCTACCAGCTGCCGGCTGCCAACCGGCTCCTTTTCAACAGGTTGCCACACCCTAAAATCACTTCCCCGGAAACCGCGCGAAACCAACAACTTGCCGGGGCACTAATATACTTAACTGAAGTACACTGAAAGAGCCGTGACAGGGCAACTGTTTCACCGGAACGGGCTGATGATGAGATACAAGAAGAACCCGCTCAGGCAAAGTAAACCGCACAGGGCCAACAGCCCAATGATGCCGTTGGGCAGTCCCCCTCCCGTATGAGCATCGCGTATCACGCCAGAGACGATAAGGGTGAGAAGGCCAATAATTCCGATCACCCGTCGAATCCATAGCCGCATAGTGGCCCGAATTATACGGCTATGATTAGAGAGTGCAAGAGTTTACGGGTATTAACGAAAAGCTAATGCGGGCCGAAGAGAACATCCGCAATCTCCATTCGGAAATGGGGGGGTTCTTTGAGAAATGCGACTATCCGGTCCTCCCACAAGACGATAAAGAGCTGCTTCTTAAGGCCATTCAATACCATAAGAATCTGCTCGTTCCACCACGATTCAGCGTGCTCGCAGGTGAAGTCATTCATCACCTGCGCTCCTGCTTCGATCATGTCGCATGGCATTTCTCTGTCGGGCCTGTAGATGATCCCCGAAGAATCGAGTTTCCAGTCTTTGAAAATCCCCTCAATCATGACCGGCGAAAACGTTTTGAAGGAAAAATACAGGGAATCACAGACCCCAAAGTCCGGTCTCTTATTGAACGGCTTCAGCCTCATAACGCCGCCGATCCGCTTGACGACCCTCTTTGGATCATCCACGACTTCGACATTTTCGATAAGCATAGAGAACCCATCCTCTGCGTCGGGACAGGATCTACAGTTCTGCCTCGCTCCATGAAGGGATTGCTTGAAAGTTATCAGCGGGAGCATCCCGAACTCAATCCCGCCCAAATTGCACGTCACTTTAAGGGCCACGGTCCCACGCAACCTTGCATATCGTTCAGCAACTTTGGTCGGAGGGAAGTCTACTCTGTCAGCGAGGGACTGATTGATCTTTTTAACTACACTGTCAGCGTAACGGGAGAATTCCGACTGATCTAAGGATGTGCGCGCCACGTCCGCCTTTCCGGCGGTTGTGATACACTTCCGCCTAAGCGGAGGATTCGCCCCATGAGCGGCAACTCGAAGGGTGAACCGAACGCGAAGAACCAAGCCGAATCCGACAGGTTCACGAGTTTTGTGCGGCGCTTGATGTCTGTCCCACACAGCGAAGTCAAAGCCGCCATGGAAGCCGATAAACAGAAGAAACGCGCTGCTTCCTCTTCCCGCGTTTCTGGCGCATCTTCCAGGGAGCGTTAGAAGGGTTAGCTTTCCGCCCCCGTCACCTTGCCAGTCAGTTCTGCATACGTCAGCCGTCTTCCGGCGATCTGCGACACTGCCAGCATAAACCTGTCACCGTCATCCAAAGGGTTCTCTTTGGTGGAACGGTTGTCAAAACGAAAGACCTGCTCGTCCAGGTACTTTTGCAGATGGTAGGGTTCCACGGCAACATAGGTGCCCTTCAGAGTCCGCTTGAGCAAGCTCCAAAAATTCTCAATGCCCTGAGTGTGGACCTGTCCGCGAACGTAGGTAGTCGTATGGTTCACCGTCTCGTGGATGAACTCCTGAGCCTTGAGGCGGTCATAGCCAACGTGGGCGTCGGAGTAGATCGTTGATCCCTTCTCTACCTGCCGCAGAATCTCATCCTGAAGAGTCTTGCGGCTCACATCGGGAATCACCTTTGTGCGAACCTGCCGCGTGTCGCGGTCCAGCACTCCCATCACGGCAACCTTGTGTGTGCGCTGGCTGATAGCCTTTTGCATCTTCAGGCGACGGGCGGCGTGCATCCGCTCTGGGTTCGGGCCGATAAAGACCTCGTCCACTTCGATTGGGCCGCCCTCAGGCCCTCCCATCTTCAGGAACGTGCGATTCTGCATTGCGGTGCGAATCCTATGCAACATGAACCATGCGCTCTTTTGGGTGACGCCCAGCGAACGAGCAATCTCGTAACTGCTGATTCCATTCTTTGCGTTGCAGATGAGCCACATGGCCGGAAACCACTTGTCCAGGCCGATGGGGGAGTCTTCGAGGATGGTTCCGATCTTGAGCGAGAACTTCTGCTTCGGATGCTTCCCGGTGCAGTAGTAGACCTTTGCCTTTGCGATCCAAGCCGGGTTTTCTTTGCCGCAAGTGGGGCAGCGGACGATTCCATCCGTCCAGCGCATGGCAACCATGAATTCGCGGCAGTTCTCAACATCGCTAAAGTGTTGAATCGCTTGCTGTAAGGTCTTCGGATATTTCATAGTGACCCTACTGTAGCAAACTACTTAACTTCAGTCAAGTATATTATTGCCCTTGCCGGAGCCCCACCCCCCAGGGGTACACCCCCCTGGCCTCTCGGATTTGCCGCCGAATCGGACCTCGGCCTCTAACTCTTGTCGAAAAAACTCCGCCTCAACCCGGCATGATCCTGCCCGGATTTCGTGTCCTCGAATGCGACCGCCTCGGCGTCGCCGGACAATTTCCACTTTCCTGAATCAGGAATCCGAACGAATGACCACACCAATCCTCATTACCGTAGTAAATGACCTGCGGCCAGGTAATCTTCTTTTCCTTGCCAGCCTGTCTTACTTTCGAAACTGCTTTTCGGTTATCCGCAGCGACCATGCCCGATTACTCCAAGCCGGATCGCCCGCTCGTCTCCGCCGTCATCCCGACCCGAGACCGGCCGCAGCTTCTCGCCTGCGCAGTCCGTAGCGCCCTGCGCCAGACCTGGCCCAACCTTGAAGTCCTCGTCGTCGTCGACGGCCCCGACCCGGCCACCGCGGCCCAGCTTGAAACCATCACCGACCCGCGACTGCGAGTCCTCTTCCTCGCCGAGCAGCGCGGCGGCTCCGACGCCCGCAACGCCGGCGTCCGCGCCGCCCTCGGCGAGTGGATCGCCTTTCTCGACGACGACGACGAATGGCTCCCACGCAAAATCGAATGCCAGATGCGGACCGCCCGCGCCATGCCGGACTGGTTCCCCGTCGTCTCCTGCCGCCTCATCGCCCAATCGGCCACCACCAGCCGCGTGCTGCCTCTCATCCCGTACCAGTCGCCGCAGCCGGTCGCCGATTTCCTTTTCTGCCGCACCGGACTCAGCGATCCCGGCGGCGTCATCCAGAGTTCGACGCTCCTCGCTCCGCGTGAACTCCTGCTGGCCGTCCCCTTCGAATCAGGCCTCCCCATGCATCAGGACTGGGACTGGCTCATCCGAGTCGCCTCCCACAAAGGCGTGGGCCTCAACATGGTTCGCCAGCCGCTTTCCATCTGGCGGGTCGACGATCCTCGCGCCACATTGGGACGCCGCCCCGACTGGCAATTCTCTTTGTCCTGGATCCGCCGCTCCCGAACCCTCATCTCCCCCCGCGCCTTCTCCTGGTTCGTCGCCATTCAGTGCGTATGGCGAGCACAAGCCGCTCACGCCAGCCCCATCGGCCGCTTCGTCATCCTTCGCGCGTTTTTCTTCGAAGGCGCGCCCGAATTACGCTCCTTCCTTAGCTTCCTCATCTTCGCGTGCGTCCCCACTCGCCTGCGCAGATCGATACTCGGAATCATCCAAAAGCTGCGTCACGAATCTTCCAGCGGCCCGCCGGGATTGCGACTCGTCGCGACTCGCGACTCCCCCGCCCCTGTTCTTCGCAAATCTTCTCTCTGATCGGAGCCCACTCTGCCTGCCGACTACACCGCCGCTTACCTTGCCGAAGTTCGCGAGCTCGCGGCTCGCATCGACCCAGCCCTTGTTGATCGGATGGTCGCCCTGCTCCTCGAAATCCGCAGCGGGGGCGGCCGCGTCTTTTTCCTCGGCGTCGGCGGCAGCGCCGGCAACGCCAGTCACGCGGTCAACGATTTTCGCAAAATTGCCGGCATCGAATGCTACGCCCCAACCGACAATGTCTCCGAACTAACCGCCCGCATCAACGACGACGGCTGGGATTCCTGCTACGCCAACTGGCTCCTTGGCAGCCGCCTCAATGCCCGTGACGCCGTCTTCGTCTTCTCCGTCGGTGGCGGTAATCCGGAGCACCGGATCAGCATGAATCTTGTATCTGCGCTCGGTCTCGCCCGCCAAACAGGCTCCCGCATCCTTGGCATTGTCGGACGCGATGGCGGCTACACCGCGCGGGTCGCCGATGCCTGCCTCATCGTTCCCACGCTGTCTCCCGAAACCGTCACCCCCCACACCGAGGAGTTCCAGGCCGTCATCTGGCATCTCCTCGTCTCCCATCCCCTTCTGCGCTCGCACGAAATGAAATGGGAATCGGCAAAATAATCGGGCCGGTGCTCCGCCACCGCACGCTTCGGCATAGCGCCCGGGCGGCCATTTTCCTTGACCGCGATGGCGTTCTCAACCCCACTGTGCTCAACCCGGCAACGGGCCGCATGGAGTCCCCGCTCACCCTGGCCCAGTTCAGTCTGATGCCCGGCGTACTTCCAGCGCTGCAGCGGCTCCAGAATGCCGGCTATCCACTGATTCTTGTCTCCAACCAGCCAAATTACGCGCTGGGTAAGTCAAGTTACCATACGCTGCGAGCCATGCAGCATCAGTTAGCCAGTCAACTGGAATCGGCAGACATTCACTTTACTCGTTTTTCTTACTGCCTGCATCACCCCCGGGGACTTACCCCCGGCTACTCGTGCGCGTGCGATTGCCGCAAGCCTTCCCCGGGCCAATTACTGCGCGCGCGGGACGACTTCAGCCTCGCCCTTGCCGATTCGTGGATGATTGGCGATCAGCCGACCGATACGCAGTGCGGTCGCGCCGCCGGCGTCCGCACCATCCGCATCGCTCCTTCCGGCTCACGCATTCGGCCCAGCCTTGAGGTTACCGATTCCTGCGCGGATTACCTCGTGACCAATCTCACCGAGGCTGCGGAAGTCATCCTCAGCCTGAATCGCCATTGACGCGGCTCGCCTGCCTGGAGAAACACTCAACCTAGCGGCCACGCGGCTGGTGTCAATCCGATATGCAGCCACACATGCATCGCGCTGAAACATCTCCACTGTCTCCAGCGAATACGCTTCCAGATCCTTCCCCACCAGATCGATCTTGCGCAGAATCTCCGGAGCCACAGTGATGATGTCGCATCCTGCCTCCTCCGCCTGAAAAACGTTCAGCAATTCGCGCGGGCTCGCCCACAATAGCTGAGCACGCGGCCGCCACTGCAGGATGCGCTTCGCCTCCTCCATGATCGGCACCGGATCGACCCCCGTGTCGGCGATCCTTCCCGCGAACACCGACACGATGGCCCATGCATCCGGAGTCAGCGCTGCTGCAACACGCTTCACCTGGTCGAGCGTCAGAATCGCCGTCACGTTCAGCGCCACACCCGCTTCCGCCAGCCTTCGAATCAGCGGGCCCAGAAAAACCCCTGCGCGATTCGTGACCGGAATCTTCACATTGACATTTGCTCCCCATGTCGCGATCGTCAGCGCCTGCAGCTCCATCTCCGCCTCGTCGTCGGCAAATACCTCCAGCGAAATCGGACGATCTGGAACAGCCAGCAACAGCGACCGCGCAAACGCCTCGTAGTCATTGACCCCGGCCTTGCGCATCAGCGTCGGATTCGTGGTGAAACCTCTGATCCACGGCTTCGCATACATCTCGAGGATGCTGTTTAGATCCGCTCCGTCGCTGTACATCCTGATCCGTAACTCCTCAACCTTTTTCATTGCCCGGCCCTTACGTCGCAACGCTCCGCCCTTTTCGCCCCGCCCCGGCTTCTGATCCGTCTTCTGAGCGCCTCGAGTTTCTCCCGCATCCACTGCCGGAGCACCAGCGCGATGAACTGCGTATTCCCGATCAGATACCTGCGCCAGAGCCGTCGCGGCTCCATCAACAGACGGAACAGCCACTCCAGCGCGATGGCCTGCATCCAGCGCGGAGCGCGCCGACGCAGACCAGCCTGTGTATCGAATGCCGCGCCGACCCCCAGCATAGCCCCTACTTTTAACTGCGCCCGGTTCTCCTGCATCCAGATTTCCTGTTTAGGCGAGCCGAAAGCTACACAAAGCAGATCCGGCGCTGCTTCTGCAATCTCTCGCCGAATGCGGGCCAATTCAGATGAATCGTTTTCGAAGCCTTCCCCTGGGCAAGAGGTACCGCATATCTCCAGTCCCGGATATCGCTCGCGCAGGCGATGCGCCGCCAGCACCGCTGCCCCCGGCAATCCTCCAAGAAAAAACACACGGAACCGATAGTGGGCGGCTTCCGCGCAGATCCGTTCCATCAGGTCCCCGCCGGTCACGCGTTTAGGAACCGGAAAACCGAGCAGGCGCGATGCCATCACCACCGAAACACCGTCGGGAATCGCCAGGTCGGCATCCTGCATCGCTTCTGCGAAGCGGCTGTCCCGCTCCGCCATCGTTACCGTGTGGGCATTCGGAGCAACCACCGTCAACGGAGGCAATTCCCCCCGATGCTGGAGCGCATGGACGATCAGTACCACCGCGTAATCCATCGAAATCCGGTCGACCGGCGTCTTTCCCAATACGAATCGTGGCGGCAAAGGAAGACGAAAAGCTCTGTTGTCCTTCGCCGAATCGACCGCCTTTGCTTCTTCCATCAGTTCCACAACAATTCCTTTCGTTCGAGAAAAAGACGCGGGGCCACCCCATTCCTGATGAGTGCGTGCCCCATTTCATCTGCCGCTCGCCGCAGAACATACCCTGGCGATGCGCAAACCGCACGCGCGAACTCTGCGACACTGCGCAAGCGGCGCCCTTTTGCAAGTTCCATATTGAAATTCCGCAGCGACTGCTTTGCCGCCATGGCAGCGGGGGGTATCAACCCGAGGAGCGGCTCTGCAACTTCCCCAAGCGCTCTGGCTCTCAGGCCCCACAGATCCGAGAGCAGCAGATATTGCACGTACACCCCGGCCAGCTGCTGCTCCTCCATATATCGCGAGCTCACGCTGCTCGCATTGAGACGAAACCCGACGAGCGCCTCTGGGATAAAATAAATGTCGAACCTTCGCGCCATCCGCCACCATAGGTCCGCGTCCTCGGCGTGAATATCCATCCGGTAGCCGCCAACCGCCAGCGCTTTCTCCACGTTCAGCGCCACCGTCGAGTGACAGATGGACAGCAGATAACCGCTCTCTACGATCGCCCGCAACTCCTCAGCGCTTCCTTTCGAGCAGCGAAACCGCCCCGCACAGCGTTCCCGCGGGTGATAGTCGGCCAACGAATAGATCACTCCCGCATCCGGATGCGCACGAATCGCCACCTGCAATTTCTCCATTCGTAAGGGATAAGCAACGTCGTCCGCGTCCATCCGCACCAGCCAGGGCGTTTGCGCTTCTCTGAGCAAACGGTTCAGCGTCGCGATCACGCCCACATTCTGCTGCTCGATCACCCGCAGCCGGGGCGAGTCCTGTCCAGCGCGCAACCGCGCGTCCTGAAGATTTCTCAAATGCGCTGCGCTCGCGTCCGATCCCCCGTCAACGATCGCCAGAATATCGAACGCTTTTTCTGTCTGATGGAGCAGGCTCTCCATCGCCTCCGGCAGCCACGGCATTGCGTTGCATACCGGCATCCCCACGGTGAGCCCGACTTCAGTTGTCCCCATAAGTGGCCCGTGCCGGCCCCTCCGCGAATGTTTGTCAAAGGCAGCCGCACAATTGCTCCGAGTTATTCATGAGTTATATCTGCGCGGAGCCCTTTCGCGATCTCGGGCACCTGAGGATTTCATAACCCACGTAATGCCGCCGTCGGGCCATAACGCCCGCATTAACCTGACTTGCGTAACGATGCGGACCACAGAAGTGATTGCCTTTCTCCTTGTCCTCGGCCAAGCATAGGAAGCACAGTTTCAAATTCAGACCATTACGCCCCAGCGGGTCCCAAATCGGATTCGCCATCACCATCGGTAACCTCCAGAGGAACAAAGAATGTTGCTGAACGAGGCCAGTTATTTCATCATCGGAGGCGCCGGTTTTATCGGCAGCCACTTCGCCGACGCGCTACTCGCTTCCGCGAAAACGCGTCGCGTCACCATCTTCGACAATTTCTCCACCGGCCGCGAATGGCATTACGAAGCTCATCAGAGCGATCCGCGACTCCAGATCGTTCACGCCGACGCCACCGACGTCCACGCCCTAACCGCCACCATGGAGGGTCATGACTGGGTCATCCATCTCGCCTCCAACGCCGACATCGCTCTTGCCGCCGAATGTCCTGAAATCGACTTCTACAAGGGGACTCTGCTCACCAACAACGTCGTCGAGGCGATGCGCCGCGCGGGACTTCGCCGCCTCCTCTACGCCTCCGGCAGCGGCGTCTATGGGGATGCCGCCGAAACGCCGGTTCCTGAGGATTATGCCCCGCTCGTTCCCGTTTCGACCTACGGCGCCAGCAAGCTTGCCTCCGAATCCCTCATCGCCAGTTATTGCGCCATGTTTGGTTTTCGTGCCTGTGTCTTCCGTTTTGGCAACGTGGTTGGCCCCCGCCAGACTCACGGTGTTGGGTTCGATTTTCTCCGCAGCCTTACAGCGAAGCCCAAACGCCTCCGCATCCTTGGCGACGGCCACCAAAGCAAGCCCTACATCCATGTCTCCGATGTGGTCGAAGCGGCGCTGTGCGCGGCGAGACAAGCCAGCGCGCCATTTTCCGTTTTCAATGTCGCCACCGACGATGCCGTTACCGTCACTGAAATCGCCGACCTCGCCATCGAAACCCTCGGCCTTCCGCTCAAACCCGCTTTCGAATTCACCGGAGGATCACGCGGTTGGAAGGGTGACGTTCCCGTCGTGCGCCTCGATTCCACCCGCATGCGTTCCCTGGGCTGGTTCCCGAAACGGAACAGCCGCGAGGCCGTACGCCACTCACTCCAGGAGCTGATGTCCGATGAACGCACCATTCGTAACTGACTCGATTGCCGCTTCTCCAGTCGCGACGCACTCAGCTTCCACTACCCAGGCTCACTCCCCCGACGAGCCGCGCGCCGCTCAGCTCTACGAGGGCCATGGGGAATCGGTTTGGCCTCCGCGTCTCGCTCTGCTCGCAGGCGGCGTCGCCAACCGGCTCCGCCCACTCACCAACAGCACTCCCAAATCCCTCATCGAAGTAGCTGGCGAGCCCTTCCTCGCGCATCAGCTCCGCCTCATCCGCGCGGGCGGCATTCGCGAAGTTGTCCTGTGCGTTGGCTTCCTCGGCGAGCAGATCGAAGCATTCGTTGGCGATGGCAGCGCTTTCGGCCTATCGATCGCCTATTCATACGACGGCGATCTGCCCCTCGGAACCGGTGGCGCGCTCCGCGCAGCCCTTCCCCTGCTGGGCCGCCGCTTCCTGGTCATGTATGGCGACAGCTGGCTGACCGAACCCATTGAGCCGATCTGGCGCGCGTTTCTCGACTCCCGAAAGCCGGCGCTCATGACCGTCTTCCGCAATCAGAATCGCTGGGGCGCAAGCAATGTCGAGTTCCGCAGAGGCTCCGTCGTCCGTTATGACAAACGAAATCCCTCCCCTGCCATGCACCACATCGACTACGGACTCGACGCCCTCGACTCGAGCGTCCTGGCACACTGGTCCGTGCCCGTCTTCGATCTCGCCGAGGTCTGGTCCGGCCTTGCCCACTATTCGCTGCTTGCTGGACTCGAAACCAACGATCGCTTTTACGAAATCGGCTCCCTGTCCGGCCTCCGTGAAACCGAGGCCGTCATCGCCGCCTCCCCCCGCGCGCGCCGCGGCTTTTCCATCGCAGCCCGCGGACCCCGCCGGCCCGAAGAGAGCCCGAAGTGCTTCGCCGATTCCGAGCATGAGCCGTCTGTCCTCACCGGGCCCCACATCGCGATCCCCCAGCGCACATTTCGTCAGTCTGAAGAGACAGATGGAGCGCGCCCGTGATCATGACGCGCACACCCCTGCGCATCTCCATCGGTGGAGGCGGCACCGATCTGCCCTCCTACTATGCCCAGCACGGCGGCGGCTTTGTCATTTCAGCCGCCATCAGCAAGTACGTCTACATCACCGTCAATCGCAGTTTTCTGCCTGGCTATTTCCTCAAATACTCGGAAACCGAGCACGCCGAAAGCTGCGACCAAATTCGTCATCCCATACTGCGCGAAGCCATTCGCATGCACCGCGCTGCCTCACCCCTTGAAGTCGTCAGCGTCGCCGATGTTCCTGCCGGCACGGGCCTCGGTTCTTCCGGTGCTTTCCTGGTCGGCCTGCTCCATGCTCTCTACGCATGGCAGCGGGAGCCCGTTACCGCTGAGACCCTTGCACGCGAAGCCGTCGAGATTGAAATGAACCGCCTCGGTGAACCCGTCGGCAAGCAGGACCAGTACATCGCCGCTTACGGAGGCCTGCTCTGCCAGGAATATCTCCCCGACGGCGAGGTCCGCGTCACTCCCCTTCACATGACCGAAGAATCACTCCGCGAGCTTCGCGACTCGCTCATGCTCTTCTTCGTCGGCGACACGCGCAGCGCATCCTCCCTTCTGGGCGAACAGAAGCGCCTCTCCGAAGCTCACGATCCCACCATGATCGAGGGCCTTCACTTTGTTCGCGCTCTCGGGCATGACATCCGTGAAGCTCTCGAATCCGGCCGCGTCTCTGAATTCGGACGCCTCATGCACGAGCACTGGATGCGCAAGCGTGCCCGCTCCTGCAGAATCTCCACCATCCGCGTCGATTCCCTCTACGATCTGGCCCGTTCCGAAGGCGGCGCCACCGGCGGCAAGCTCGTCGGGGCCGGCGGGAGTGGGTTCCTCCTGCTCCACACGCACGACCGCCGCCGACTGCGCGACACCATGGTCCGCGCAGGCCTCACCGAATTGGATTTCAGCTTCGACTTCGACGGATCGGTGGTACTCCTCCGCAATGGCTGACCTCCGGCCCATCCCTGAACGCGTCCCCATCGTTGAGGCCCAATCATGAGCTCGCGCGCCGCTCTCGCCGCCCATCCCATGCCCGGCGATCTCCCCGTTGAGTGGACCATCGTCGATCTCTTCGCCGTCTTCTCACGCCGCCGCGCCTGGTTTCTCTCCCCGCTTGCCCTGTCCTTCACGCTCGCCCTTCTCTATTGGGCCTGCGCCACGCCCCATTACCGCGCTGCCGCCGTCATCGAGATTCAAAAGGATTCCCATGGGGCATTCGGCCTCGATAACGCCGTGAGCGACAAGCAATCGACCGCCATCACCGACTCGTTCGACGACAATCTCACTCTGCAAACCCAAATCGGCATCCTCCAGTCCGACGCGATCACCCTCGATACCATCCGCCGCACCAGCCTCGAAAACACGCCCGACTATTTCACGCCTCGTCCCAGCCCTTTGGCGTGGACCCATCGCCTGTTCTTCTGGCGAAAGCCTTTTGAACCGCTCTCCATTCCTCTCTCCAAAGCGCCGAACCGCCGCTACGCCGCCCTCAAAATTTTCGCTCGCCATTGCAAAATCGCCCCCTCGGCAGGCACTCGGCTCATTTCCATCGCCTATTCCGATCCCGATCCGGTCCGCGCCGCCGCCGTCGTCAATTCCCTCGTCCAGTCGCTTTCCGACTACAGTTTCCAGGCGCGATCCTCTGCCGTCGCACAGTCCGCCTACTGGCTGTCCGCTCAGCTCGCGGGACTCAAACAGCAGACCGAAGCTCTCGACGCCCGCGCCGCCGATCTCGATCGGGTCGCGGGCTCCTACGGAGACGACGATGCGCACAACGTTGTCCTCGCGCGTCTTGACTCCCTCAACGCCGCGCTCTCCGCCGCCCAGTCCGATCGCATCGTCCGCGAAGCCATCTGGCGCGCCATCCAGAGCGGAGACCCCGAGCTCATCTCCAGCCTGGCAGGTAATCCCGCAGCCGGTCCCAATACTCAGAACTCCTTCTCGCTGCTCCAGTCGCTGCGCACCCAGGAAGCCGCCGCCAAAATTCAAATTGCCGAATCGGACAATCGTTACGGCGAGAACTGGCCTGCCGTGGCCGAACAGCGCTCCCGCCTCGAGGTCCTCGATGAATCCATCCAGCAGGAAGTCCACCGCCTTTCCGACCGCGCCCACAGCGACTACCAGATCGCTCTCCAGGCCGAAAATTCCGCCAGAGCCGCCTTCGATCAGCAGAAAGACCTTGCTTCCCGACTCACCGGCAACGCTATCGCACTCCGCCTCGCACGCCAGCAGGCCGACCAAAGCCGCTCCCTCTACACCTCGCTCCTCGGACGCCTCCAACAGACCGGCGTTCTCCAGGGCCTCCACTCCGGTAACTTCGCCATCGTCAGCCCCGCTCTGGTGCCCCCGCCCGACCATCCCTCCAGCCCCAGCCTGCCCCTTCTTGCATCCATTGCCCTCGCCGCCGGCACTTTCCTCGGTTGCGCTTCCGCTCTCACGCGCGACCTCACTGACAAATCCATCCGCACGCCAGCCGATCTCGAGATTCTTCTCGACGCTCCTGTCTTCGCCGCCCTCCCGCCGTACTGCGCGGAGCAGCCCTGGTACAGGCGCATCCTGCCTTCGCCCTCGCGTTCCGCGCTCACACTTCAGGCGGCCGCAGACGGCGATCTCCCGATCCCCCCCGTGGAAACACCGTTCGTCGAGGCGCTGCACCGGCTGCGCGCCTCGCTTCTCCTTTCGCACAGCGCTCGCGCCCCTCAGGTCATCACCCTCACCGGCTGCGCCGCTCAGAATTCCCAGGCACAGAAGCGTAAATCCGAAGACCCCTCACCCCCCCTCGCACTCACCCTGGCCGCAGTGCTCGCTCAGCACGGCTCCTCGGTCCTTTTTGTCGATGCCGATCTTCGCTCCGCGCCTCAGGCCTCCGCCAACTCCGATCCCGGCCTCAGCGAAATGCTCTCCGGTGAAGCTTTGCTCCCCTTCACCCAATCCATTGCCGGATTGCCGCTGCTGTCTGTGGTTCATGCCGGCGCTCGTCCCCCTTGTCCCTCCGAACTCATTGCTTCCTCGCGCATGACCAGCCTCCTGGTCGCCTGGAGGGATGAGTTCGACTTCATCGTCATTCAAAGTCCGGCAGCCGTGTTCTCCGACGCTCTCGTGCTCGCGCAGTCCTCCGACGCTGTTCTCGTCACCGCCCATTCCGGGGAGTCGAAGCGCGACGACGTCCTTCCCGTCTGGCACGCCCTCAGCCGGCAGATTCCCGATCATGCCGTGCTGGGTGTTGTTCTCCAGGATGTTTCCCAGGGGCTGGCCTATGCACATGCGTGATTTCCCCCTTCCCATGCCAGGTCGCTTGTCCGCGAGTCTGGCTATCTCGTACGGCTTGCTTTTCTCGTCCTGCGCCGCGATTGCCCAGGAGCCAGGCTCCTCCGCCGCCGCAGCCCAAGTCGCATCGTCCGAACAGGTCCTCACGGCGCCCAATCTCACCGCGGATTCCGCGCATGCGGATTCCACCTCCGCGGACGTACCCACTGCCCCCGTTGCCTCCCCGGAAAGTCTCCTCATCGGGCCCGGCGATCTCCTCCGCATCACCGTCCTCCGCGAGCCTGAGCTCGACCAGCGAACGCGCGTCCTCGACTCCGGCGACATTGCCATCACCCTGGCAGGCCTCCTTCCAGTTCAGCGACTCACGCCAGCCGAAGCGGCTTCCCGCATCGCTCGGAAATACCTCGACGGCGGTTTCCTCCTGCATCCGGAGGTCTCCGTGTTTGTCGAAGAATATGCAACACAGACGGTTACAATTCTCGGTGAGGTCTCCCACCCCGGCCCCGTTCACCTCTCCGCTCCGCGCACCCTCATCGATGTGCTTTCTCTCGCCGGAGGTCTCACCAACTCCGCCGACCGTCATATCGTCATCGAGCGGAAGAGCAAAGACGGTGAACCCGCCGAACGCATCAAGGCCTTCCTTCCCAACCGCGCCGAAGATGCGCTGAACGCCGACGTCCTCGTTCGCCCCGGCGACACCGTCATCGTCCCAAAAGCGGGCATCGTCTATGTCCTCGGCGACGTCGCCCATCCCGGCGGCTACGTCATGCAGAACGACTCAAAGCTTACCGTTCTCCAGGCCATCGCCCTCGCCGCGGGCGCCTCCAGAACCGCCAGCGAGAAGAAGATCCGTCTTGTCCGCAGCGTCGACGGCATCTCCCAATCTGTCGACCTGCCCCTCCGCGATATGGAACGCGGCCGCGATCCGGACGTTCCCCTTCAGCCCAACGACATCGTCTACGTTCCGTTCAGCCTTATGAAGAACATCTCTCTCGGCATTGCTGAAATCACCGCCTCCGCCAGTTCCGCTCTTATTTACGCCCACTGAATGACGCAACGACGCCAACCCGCAAAGCTCCCCCCGATCCATCTCCTTCCCATCGAAGACCTGATCTGCGCCGCCCTTTTTGCCTTTTTCGCAATGCAGGGCGCAATCCCCGGCATTGCCCCCCCTCAGTCGCTGGAGATGACCGCTTCCGCGCCCTCTGGCCTCACAACCATCGGCGGAATTGCTTCTCAGGCCATTGCTTACACGCTCATCCTCGCGCTGGTCCTGCGCCGCCCGCGCCTCTTGAGTCGTCTCATCCTGGCGCTTCCATGGGTCAGTCTCCTCGCCCTGCTTGCCATCGCATCCGCAGCCTGGTCGCTCGATCCCCTGCTCACCCTCCGCCGCGCCCTCCCTTTTGCGCTCGCCGGACTCTTCGGCCTTCATTTCGCTGCCAGCTACTCCCCCGCCCGCCAGCTCGCAATTCTCCGCGTCGCCATGATCGTCCTTGCGCTCGCTACCATCGCCATCGTCGTTCTCGCGCCTTCCATCGGCCTCGACCACTCCGCAGGCCACGCCTCCGACTGGCAGGGGGTGTTCACGCAGAAAAACGCCTGCGGCCGGATCATGGTCCTTGCCACGGCCGTCATTCTCTTCGGTGAATCGCACGCCCTAACCAGGCCCACTCGCCTCCTGAGCCTTGCACTCTTCCTCTTCGTGCTCGTCATGAGCGGCTCCCGCGGAGCATGGTTGATCGAAGCCGCTCTCCTGTTCCTGTGGCTCCTGCTTTCTGTCGCCCGCCGCGCCGGTACCCACGTGCGCTTCATGGTCGCGATCGCCGCCCCGTTCGCAATCCTCTCCCTCGCCATCGTGCTCTTTTTGACATTTCCGTATCTGGCCACCGTTCTCGGTCGCGATCCCACACTCTCCGGACGCACCGCCATCTGGGCTCAGGTCGGCCAGTTCATCGCGCACCGCCCTCTCTTCGGCTATGGGTACGATGCCTTCTGGCGCGGCATGCAGGGGCCCTCCCTCCAGGTCGCCGCGTCGGTCCACTTCATCGTTGCTCACGCCCACAACGGCTTCTTCGAAATAGCCCTCGAACTCGGCGTCGTCGGTCTCATCCTCTTCGTCCTCAGCTGGCTGCGCGCCTGGCGCAAACTGTGGCCGCTCTGGCAACGTGGTCCGATCGACCGAACCGCCTGGCCTGTCGCTATCCTCGTCCTCATTGCCCTTTACGACGTCGACGAAAACACCCTCCTCATTTACAACGGCCTCTTCTGGATCCTCTACGTCTCAGCCCTCGCCAACATCGAGTTAGCAACAATGCCTGCTCTGAGCCACACGCCTTCCGCGCCTCTGTTTTCGCCCCGAGTTCGGTTCACTCCGGGGAACCCACTCCCAAGCCCCGCCATTCCCCAAACCTCTCCCCTGGCAAATCCATGAATCCCAGTTCCCTGAACCCCACCGCCCTCATCTACCGCTCCGATCTTCTCCCCCCATCGGAAACCTTCGTCGCCGCCCAGGCCCACGCTTTGCGCCGCTTCTCTCCCTGTTTTGCAGGACTCCGCCTCGTTCCCGCCGGCCTCCGCCTTGACCCCTGCGAAACCGTGGTCCTCACCCGCCACAATACCCTCTCCGATAAACTCCATCGACGTCTCTTCCTCACCACCGGCATCGCTCCGCAATTCGTCCGCGCCCTCACACGCCGCCATCCCGTTCTCCTGCACGGGCACTTCGCCATCGATGCCGCCGCCGCCCTTCCACTTCAGAGAGATCTCAATGTCCCCCTCATCGTCACTCTCCACGGCTACGACACCACCATGACCGACCAGGCACTCCGCCGCGATGCGCCCGGCCGCATCTACCTCCGCCGCAAAGCGGAACTCCGCGCCCGCGCTCGCTTCTTCATCTGCGTCTCCGATCACATCCGCCGTCAGGCACTCGAGCGCGGCGTGCCCGAGCACAAACTGCGCACCCTCCCCATCGGGATCGACTTAACCTTCTTCGCACCGGACCCGCTCCGCTCCGAAAAGCCCCGCGAACCCATCGTCCTTTTCGTCGGCCGTCTCATCGAAAAGAAGGGCTGCACCCACCTCATTCGCGCCATGGCACACGTCGAGCAGCGTCACCCCAACGCCAAACTCCTCATTGTTGGCGATGGTCCCTTACTCGATCCGCTTCGCGCTCAGGCCCGCGCCACTCTCCGCAATTGCACTTTTCTGGGATCGCAAACCCCCTCCGCCGTTCGCGACCTCATGCACCGCGCCAGCCTCCTCGCCGCTCCCAGCATCGTTGCCGCTTCCGGCGACAGCGAAGGTTTACCCATAACCCTGTGCGAAGCCCAGGCCATCGGCCTGCCAATCGCCGCATTTCGCGGCCCTGGCGTCTCCGAAGCCGTCGTAGAAGGCGAAACCGCCCTGCTTGTCCCGCCACGTGACGACCGCGCTCTCGCCAACGCTATCTCCGAATTGTTGCTCGACTCCTGCCTCACCAAACGTCTCGCCGCTGCCGGACGCGCCCGCGCGGAGGCCCACTTCAATCTCAAAACGCAAACCGCCCGCCTTGAAGACCTCTACGCCGAAGCCCTGAGTTGAACGTGCCCCGGAACATGCCCGAAGAATCCCTCTGCCAAAGCTCTCTCTGGATGATCTCCGGCCAGGGCGTTGCTATGGCCGCCCAGCTCCTCTACTTCGTCCTCATCGGCCGCGCCCTCGGCAGCCGCGAATACGGCGCCTTCGTCGGAGTCGCCGCCCTCATCTCCGCCCTCAGCCAGTTCTCCTCGCTCGGCATGGAAATGCTCCTCGTCCGCAACGTGAGCCGCGACCGTTCATCCTTCGCGTGCACCTGGGGCCACGCGCTCCTCATCGCCTCCGCGGGCTTTCTGCTTCTCCTCGCCGCCGCCATGCTCTACGCGCATTTCGCCCTGCGCCCCGAGCTCCGTCCTCTGGTCCCCTGGATCGCCCTTTCCGACGGGCTCCTCGGCAAATTCATTCAGCTCGCAGCCCGCGCCTTTCAGGGAGCCGGCCGCCTCGCCTGGACCGCGCGCCTCACCGCAGCCACCTGTATCGCCCGTGCCCTTACCGCCGCCCTGCTCGCTTGGTGGACCCGCTCCCACAGCTTCCACGCCACCGCGGTCCTCTGGGCCAGGGTCTATTGGCTCGCCACCCTCGCCGTCGCTCTCTTCGCCCTGCTTCTCGCAACCATCCGGCTCGGCCCTCCGCGCTTCACACGAATCCGGCGCGCCGATCTCAGTGAAGGCCTCAGCTTTTCTCTCTCCAGCTCATCCATCTCCGTCTACAACGACATCGACAAAACTTTCCTCGTTACCCTCGGCCAAAACTACGCTGCCGGCATCTACTCCGCGGCCTATCGCGTCGTCGACGCCGCCAGCGCGCCCATCTACGCCGTCTATGCCGCCGCCGCTCCCCGCTTCTTTCGTGAAGGAGCCCGCGGAGTCTGCCCGGCCCGTGACTTCGCCCGCAACACCCTCGCCCGCACGCTGCCATACTCCCTCGCCGTTGCCGCGATTCTTGCCCTCGGAGCCCCCCTGCTGCCTGCGGTCTTCGGCCCCTCGTTTCAAGGATCGGTCGCCGCCCTACGCTGGCTCTGCCTTCTTCCCGTCCCGCGAGCGCTCCACTACGCCTGGGGATCGGCTATTACTGCCTCCGCCTCACAATGGAACCGCACCGCTACCCAATTCGGCGCAGCCGTCCTCAATTTGTGCCTGAATCTGCTACTAATTCCGCGCTGGTCATGGCGAGGAGCCGCTGCCGCCAGCCTCCTCACCGATGCTGCGCTTGCCGCAGCCAGCTTCTTCGTCCTCACCCGCCTTATCCGCCGCGAGTCGAACTCACCGCTGGCCCCAGCTCCAACCTTGCACAATGCAGGTTGGAACTCCTAAACCAACAAGCTCCCTGACGCCATAGATGAGACCCGCCGCCCCGAGTCCTCACGCGCCTGCTGATAGCGCAACGAGTGGAACGAAACGGAGCGGGAAAAGAAAAACCAAACCACCCCAAAACCCGGAGAAGGCCAGGTTCACCCCACAGCAAGAAGCTAACGCCGTTAGCTCCCGAACATCAAAGCAAATTGCTCTCGGTCCAACCCGAAAGTACCGCCTCGCGCCATTTTGAAAGACCTCAGTCTCGAACGCCCACCCGCTTCTTACCCAGCGACTCCCAGCTCCCGCAGCAAAAACACATAATCCAGGGCAATTTCCTTCAAGTAGTCATACCGCCCCGAAGCGCCCCCATGCCCCGCGGTCAGATTCGTGTGCAAAACCAGATGCCGTGCATCTGTCTTCAATGTCCGCATCTTCGCCACATACTTCGCCGGCTCCCAGTACATCACCTGGCTGTCGTGCAGCGAAGTCTTCACCAGCATCGCCGGATATTCTTTTGTCTCAAGGTTGTCGTAAGGCGAATAGCTCAGCATGTACTCGAACGCCGCCTTCTGGTTCGGATCGCCCCACTCCTCATACTCCGGCACCGTCAGCGGCAAGGATGGATCGAGCATCGTGTTCATCACATCCACAAACGGAACATGCGCCACAATCGCCCGGTACAGATCGGGCCGCAGATTCGCAATCGCTCCCATCAGCAATCCGCCGGCGCTCCCGCCCTCGGCCGCCACGCGATCCGCCGCCCCGTACCCCTCGGCGATTAAATGCTCCGTCACTGTTACAAAATCGGTGAATGTATTCCGCTTCTCCATCAGCCGTCCCGCATCGTGCCAGGCCTTTCCCATATCCCCGCCGCCGCGCACATGCGCATACGCCAGCACGAACCCGCGATCCAGCAAGCTCAGGCGGTTGCTGCTGAACCCCATCGGCAGCGAATACCCGTACGCCCCATACCCATAAATCCACAATGGATTTTTTCCGGGTTCGCGTTGATCCTTCCGCCATACCAGCGACACCGGAATCTCCACGCCATCGGTGGCCCTCGCAAAAATCCTCTCCGACTCGTACAGCGTGCGATTGAACCCTCCCGGCACCTCCACCTGCTTCAGCAGATTCGACTCGCCCGTCGCCACGTCGTACTCAAACACCGAAGCCGGCGTCACCAGCGACTGATACGCATAGCGGTATTTCGTCGTGTCGTAAATCCGGTTCGCATGCGGATGCGTGCTGTATACCGGCTCCGGAAATTCAATCTCTTTCCCTTCACCCAACTCCGGGCCGGTTCCTCTGAACGGAACCGCCCGCACATGCTGCAATCCCTCTCTGCGCTCCCATACCACCGCATGCCCTGAGAACAGATCCACTTCCTCCAGCATCGCCTCCGCACGCTGCGGAATCAGCTCCGTCCAGTTCTCATGCCCCGGCGCCTCCACCGGCGCTGTCACCAGTCGAAAGTTCCTCCCCGTATCGTTGACGCGGAGATACAGCCGCCCATTCCGGTGGTCCGCGTAGTACTCAATCTCGTCCCGCCGCGGCTCGATCAGCCGCCACGTTCCCCGCGGCTCATCCGCCGGCAGAAACTGCTCCTCCGTCGTCGTGTGGCTTGAGGCCTGCAGGATGATGTAGCGGTCGTCGCGCGTTCGCCCCGCGCTAATGTTGAAGCGCTCATCCTTCTCCTCGTACACCAGCTCGGCTTCCTCAAGCGGCTTGTCGATTGCGTGCCGAAACAACTGGAATTGCCGCTTCTGTTCCTCGTCCTCGACGGTGTAGAACAGCGTCCTGTTATCCGCCGCCCAGACCACCGATCCCACGCGATCCACATGCTGCTTTAAAACCTCGCCCGTGCGCAGGTCCTTCACATACAGCTTGTATTGCCGAAACCCACGGTTGTCGCATGAATACGCCAGCAGATGACCGTCATCTGAAACCACCATCGTTCCCAGGGCCATGAACGACTCGTTCTCCGCCAGCTCGTTCACATCCAGCAGAATTTCTTCCTCGCCCTCCGGAGCCTCCGCCGTTCCGCGTTTCCGGCAGAACATCTCGTACTGTTTCCCCTCCTCCGTTCGCGAGTAGTACCAGTAATCCCGCTCGCGAAACGGCACCGATACATCGGTTTCCTTGATGTGGCTCCGCATCTCCTCGTAAAGCTGCTTCTGCAATTCCTCGGTGCCCTCAAAATTAGCCGCACAGTAAGCGTTCTCCGCCTCCAGATACGCGATTACGTCGGGATTCTCTTTCTCCCTCAGCCAAGCGTAATCGTCTACCAGCGTGTGCCCGTGCACTGTTCGTTTCGTATGCCTGCGCGCAGCTATCGGCGGGCGCATAGCGATATCTATGCTATGGATGCTCATCGTTCCTCTCGAATTCTGGAAACTTGAGATGCAATCAGTAGATAGGGGCCAGCCGTGTCCCGCAAGCGCCCCGGGGATTTTCGATTGCCTTACAGACAACCATATCGCGTCAGCTACACTGGCAACTGGCAACTGGCAAGGCTACCGCACCGCCTGATCCAGCATCGAGTACAGCTTCTCGAAATCCAGCACCTGCTTATACCCGTGCTCGGTCACCACCCAAGCCGTCGGCGTCTCGTGGATTCCGATCCGATCCCCCAATGCCGCATCCGCCTTCACCTCGGCCGTCAACTTTCCCTGCGGATCCATCACAAAGGGCAGCGCCGCTCCGTGCTGCTGCGCCCATCTCTGCGTGAATTTTTCGAGATCGTCTTTCGTCTCGATGCTCGCCTGGCTCGCGAACACTGCGTTACGATAATCGTCACCCAACTTCTTCGATTTCGTGTCGAACCAGCGCGCATTCACCGCCGCCTGAAAACTCCAGGTATGCTGTGGCAGGGGAAAATCGTGCCGCATCCAGGCCACGTGGTACTTCTCCACGGCCTGCATGATTACCGGATTCTCTACTGCGCATTTCGGGCACTCGAGATCGGCGAACTCGACAATGGCCACCTTCGACCCCGGCGGCGGATGCAGCGCCGACGTGTCTCTGGGCTGCAGTGCCGTCTGCGCCGAAGCCGCAACCGCAATCAAGAATCCCATTCCCGATAAAGCAATTCTGTGCATTTCAACCATATTTTCGAGTCTACCGTCTCGACCGCCGTTGGCAAAACTGGCGTCATCTGGCGTTCAACGCACGAACAGGCTTAACTGTATTCAAAGGAGGCTGGATTATGCGGAAGGAAATGAGGATCGAAAATCCACTCATCATCTGTTTCGAGCACGACGGAAAAACCATCACGCATCTTCATCCCGGCGAACGCACTCACGAACAATATGGAATATTAATCGCTGATATTGTGCGGCACATCGCCAACGCGTTCAAAGTGCGCGAAGACGAGGTGTGGGAGTGGGTCGATAAAGAGCGGCACCATCCCACGACAGAGGTCGAAGAAGTGAAACTCCAGTAGCCCCTGAGAGCGCAGTACCTTACTTCGTGGCGCTCTTTGCCGCCCGCCACTTCAGCGCCACATACCCCAAATAAACCAGATGAATAACAATCGTCGCCGCATACGCGATCACCAGATGCCTATGCCCCATATCCATCGTCGCTACCTCCCCGCCGCTGTCGACTGTTGCCCCGGCGCAAATTCGAGCGCCTTCAGCGCCTCATCCTGCTCCGCCTTTTGCGCCCGATACTCGGACACATACCGCAGGCTCGCCACAAAAATTCCCCACATTGTCCAGCCCGCCAGGTTCCACCACACCGCGGGGAACATGCTGGGATCAAGCCCCGAACCCGGACCTCCGCCAAATACCGGCGCAGGATGTTGCGTACGCCACCATCGCGTCGACATATAAACCAGCGGCGTGTCCAGAAATCCAAACACCGCCATCACGGCAGCGAGCGTGCGCATCTGCGGCCCGGCCGCAAACCGCCGCAGCAGCAGATACGCCACATAAATCAACCACAACACCAACGTCGAGGTCAGCCGCGCGTCCCAGGTCCACCAGATGCCCCACACCGCGCGTCCCCACAGCGACCCGGTCACGAGACCGATGAAGCAATACACCACGCCAATCTCCGCCGAAGCCACCGCCAGCGAGTCCGCCTTCATCGCCAGCCCGTGGTTTCCGTTCCGCACCGCCAGGTAAACCAGCGAGCATCCGAGATTCAGCGTGAAGAACAGCCCCATCCCGGCCCACGATGAAATGTGGTAGTAGAAGATTCGCTGCACATCGCCCTGCGCCGCATCCGGCGGCACCACAAACAGCGCCACCCGAAATCCCTCCGCCAGCACAACCAGCGTCGCCAGCAGCCAAACCCACCGCCATAGTTTCATCGTTCTCGCTTCACGCCGAAATCTCGGCTTCTTATGCCAGCACAACGCAATAAAAATGCGGAGCCCGCTAATGCTTCGCAGGCGGAGCGGTTGCTCCAGCCCCATTGTTATAGACAAAAGTGAACCGCACCTTCACCCGATCCACGCTCAGCCCATACGGAAACGAGTCATAAGGAATGGCCCGCTCGCTTCTCCCCAATATGGACGCCAGGGCCGCTCGATCCAGCGCCTTGTTGCCTGACGTCTGCGCCAGCACCACGTTCGTCACCCTCCCATCGGTGTGCAACCAGCATTCGATCTGTACCGTCCCCTGCGCCGACGCCGGCGGATTCGTATCCGCTGGCATCAGCGTCATCCATTGATCTTTCGTCCGCTTCCTCACCACCGGCAGATAGCTCCTGAACCCATCCCGATCCGCTGGCCATAATTTGCTCAGGATCTGGACAGACACCGTGTCCGGCTCCGGCGCCGCAGGTTTCGCCGCTGGCGGCGTAGCGGTTGGGGCGCCCTTGTCCTGCGCCGAAAATGCCACACCGCAGGCCACAAGCAGCACTCCCATCAGAAAAACCGCGCACCGCACCGCTTTCATCGCCTCTTCTCCCGGCCCGGCTTCATTGCATCACTGCCGTCGAGCGAACGCAACAGCCTCTTTCCGCATCCACCCCAAATGGGGTAAAAAGATTAACCATGGCGTGGATCACTCTCATCTTCGGCGCTCTCCTCATGGCCATCGGCATCGGTGGCCAGATTTTTGGCACTCGCAAAACCTCCACACTTACCCCTCAGGACCGCCGCACCCGCAACTGGATCTTCACCGTCGGCTCGCTCGTCGTCGGCCTCTGGATCGTCGCCATCTCCGCCGCTCACTTCCTCCATCACCACCACTAGGCCGGCCGCTGATGGTTTGCCGCGCGATCGCAGATGGGCAAATCAGGCGGCAGCTATGGCTTCATGATGGAGCACCAATAGCTCGCTTGAGGGTAATGTGATCGTCGCGTAAGTGCGCCCCTCGTTATCGCTGAATTCCACCTCGTAGAAATCTCCGTTTAATTCTTCGACAATAGTTCCTACCTGCCCCCGTACCAGCTTTTCCTCCGTCGCATCGTTGAGCAGAGCGACAACGTCCAGCAGTTTCGGCGTCATTCTCACATCCTCCTTACATGACATAGCAACTTGTTAACCGCGGGAAAGATTCCTGCGTGCGAATTATCCAAAAGCTGCGCCCGAGTCCTGCTCCCGCCGGCCCACGAATTTCGAATTCCAGAATATATCTCTGCCCATAAATGTCTGCTCGTCCTGGCACGACCTCCCGGTTCAATGCCGCATCGAGGAGCGCGTCCCTCAACAAATCCGCGTCGCTCTCATAGATTCCCAGCACCGATGCGAACACGCGTGCCTTGTGGCGCCCCCGGGGATGTCTGGCGCTCAGGCAGTAGTCGCGAAGTTTTCGCATGTCGACGACCGCACGATCTCCATTGGGAAGCTTCACGACCCACTACTCCGCATGCAGGATCACCTCGAACAGCATCATGCACACCGTAGTAAAAATGACATCGTAAGCCCCCAGCATCTTGATCCACAGAATCGGGTCCGTCGCTCCCGTCAAGATCCCCGTCGCCGACATCACCATCCCCAGCAATGCCGGAATGAAAATCGGAAATAGTATCAGCGGCAGTAACAATTCCCGATTCCGCGTCCGGATCGACAACGCCGCAAAGAAAACCCCGTTCACAATCAGCGCCCACGTCCCCAGCGGCAGCACCAGCAACAGCAGCCACGCGTTCCCCAGCGCCCGCAAGTTGTAAAACATTACGAACACCGGCGCCAACACCACCTCGACCGCCATCACAAACAGAAAATTCGCAATCGCCTTCCCCAAAAATAACGACGCCCCCGGCGCAGGCGTCATCCTGAGCGCGTCCAGCACCTGGTTCCGCAGCTCTCGCGCCCACGCCTGGTTCAGCGCGCTTACCGCCGCAAACATCGTCGCCACGCACAAGATTCCGCCCGCAATTTGCCGGCTCACCGCCCGCGTAGGATCGAACGCCAGGCTGAACAGCACTACGACCAGCAGACCAAAAAACAGCATCGAGTTGATCGCGTCCTTCGACCGCCACTCCAGCTGCAGGTCCTTCTTCAGATGCGTCAGGAAGTAAGCCGTCTTCATCGCGATCTCTCCCCGCGCTCCACCGGACTGAAGTCCTCGCCTGTACCCTGCACCCTGTGCCCTGTACCCTGTTTTGTCAGATCCGCCACGGTCGCCTTCGCCGCCCGCAAATAATCCCCCGGACTCAGCACCACCTGCACGCCCCGCGTCCCCGCAGACACCGAAACCACATCGAACAACTCGACCGTCTCGTCCACGTAAACCGGAAATTCCTTCTTCGCCCCAAACACCGTTACGCCGCCCCGCACATAGCCGGTCAGCGGCTGGACATCTTTCAGCGATACCATCTCCGCCTTCCGCGCCCCGCACGCGGCAGCCAGCTTCTTGAAGTCCAGCTCCGCATCCCCCGGCACGACCGCGAAGACATGTTCCTTTTCCGCAGTCACACACAACAGCGTCTTGAAAACCTGCTCCGCGGGCAGGCCAATCTTCTCCGCAACCACGATTGCCGAAAACTCCTCCGGAGCAACCTCGTATTCGCGAATCTCATAGTGAATCCCGAGCGAATCGAGGTAACGCGCAGCGTTCGTCTTGTGTCCTGACTTCGCGCCCGCGGTCATCGCTCCACGCCTCCGGCCAGAGTCTGGCTGCCGCGTTGCGCATAGGGACCGTCTTCGAGCGAAGCCACCGCCCCCGCCTGCAAGGTGAGCACAAAATCCGCCAGCGGCTCGGCCAGTTCCCTCTGATGAGTGGTCAGCACAATGGTCCGCTGCTCGCTTCTGAATGTCTCCAGCAGCCGCAGCATCTGGTGCGCGCTGCCAATATCCATATTCGAAAAAGGCTCATCCAGCAGCAACAGCTCGGGCCGCGAAATCAACACCCGCGCCAGCGACGCCCGTTGCTTCATCCCCTGCGAATACTGCCCCACCGGGCGGCCCAGCGCAGGATCGAGCCCCACGCTCCGCAATGCTTCTTCAGGCGCAACACAATCGCGGCCCCCGCTTTTTCCAGACCGATACAGGCTCGCAAAATACCGCAGGTTTTCCACGCCAGAAAATTCGTCGTACAGCATAGTTGCGTGGCTCATGTACCCGATCCGCTCCCGTGCTTCCATCGGGTCGACCCCCACACCGGGAGCCAGGCCATCCGCCGCAAATACGCGCACCTTCCCATAACTGGGCCTCAGCAATCCGGCCAGCGTGCGCAGCAGCGTCGACTTCCCCGCCCCGTTTTCCCCCAGCACCAGGTAGCATCGCCCACGCTCCAGCCGCACCGAGACCTTCCGCAGCGCGGCGAACGTTCCGTACAGCTTCGATACCTCCTCGCACTCCGCGATGATGCTGGTCATGGCTCGTTCTGCGCAGTCTACTCCACGCCGTCGCACACACGGATTCTCCGGAGGTCAGACATGCGGCCTCACTCCCCGCTCCTGTAACCTGTAACCTGGTTTATTGCCCGCCCATCGCCGCAGTCTGCGGAGTCCCCGCCGTCTTCTGCTGTCCCGGCTGCGCAGGAGCATACTTCGAAGCGCACTTTGCCTGCAGCTGCGTCGCGTGGAACACTCCGTCCCGCCCAAATGTCCCAATCGCCAGCGCCTGGCTGTTGTCCTTGAAGGTGTCCGGCGGCGGCTCTTCTCCAATGTAGGAAACCGTCAGCCTGCGATCCAGCTCCACCAGCACAAACGACGCATGCGACCCATCGCGAACAATGCTCCCCGGCAACACGCTCCCCGCCACGCGCAGGTTCCGCGTATAGGCCTTGCCGCCCATCGACTGCAGCTCCTGAATCGTGACGTAATAGCTCTTGTTGGCCTCGACCCCGGTCACGGCGAGATACGAAATCGCCCCCAGAATCACCACAACCGCCAACACGATCCGAACCGTCTGCTTGTTGCCGCTTTTCATGATTCCTCTATTGTAAGCAGTCCGCCCGCAACCGCGCATGTGACGTATATCACCACCCGCCCCAGGCTCCGGGACAACTGGTCCGGCCTCAAAAGACTCAATGGATCGTCTTCGGCTTCAGCTGCGTCGTTTTCCGCACACCCACGTGCAAACGCACAATCTCTCCCGGCTCCGCATAAACCCGGAAGACCGCCGTAGTTCCCTCCATCGCCGCCGGTTGCGGATCGGAATCCACCCTCCACCCCTTTGGAACTGGCTGCTTCACCACAAACGCCACCGGCTTCATCGTCACGTTCTGCAGAACGTATTCCTGTTCGCTGACCTCAACCTTGCGGCGCAGCATCTCCGCCCCCACCTCCGCCTCTTCCCGGTGCTCGGAGTGGTTGATCGTCTCGAGATGGCAGATCGCAGGATCCCACCGCGGTTTCAGCTTATCTTTCGGCGCAGCCGCGGGATCCGGCAACAACGCGCACCGCTCATCGACATAGATCGCGCCGTCGCCCGCCGTCAGGGGCACCGAGGCGATGGTCATCTCCGTCGTCGCCGGCACAGTCTCAGGCCCCTGTGCCCCGGCCGCCGCCTGCGCTCCCGCCCATAACAGGGCCGCCAACGCTCCTGTCTCGAACATAAGCACTATTCTAGAACTGGTTTCATCTTTAGAGCAGCGGCTTCGGCGGGCTGCATGAGCCCCGCTTCGACGGCGGGTCTCACCCGATGCATTTCGACAGTCAGGTTTATGAAACCAGTTTTTAGTCCGTGCATCTGGTCCTGCCTCCGGCGACCGGCGCGCAGAAGAACCGAGGACCCTCCAGGATGAAGACCCTCTTACTCTCAGCCATTCTCGCCCTGTCCAACGCCGCCTTTGTCGCGCAGGCACAGGCAAAAGACCATCCCATACCCCGCCTCGTTCAAACCGACGGCAGATATGCCCTGTTCGTAGACGGCGCTCCCTACCTGATGCTCGGCGCGCAATCGAATAACTCCAGCGACTGGCCGGCCACACTGCCCAAAGTCTGGTCCGCCATCGAATATCTACACGCCAACACCCTCGAAACACCCATCTACTGGGAACAATTCGAGCCCAGGCCCGGCCAGTTCGACTACTCCCAGATTGACACCATCCTCGCCCAGGCCCGCCAGCACCACGTCCATCTCGTACTCCTCTGGTTCGGCACCTGGAAGAACGGCAGCCAGCACTACATCCCCGAGTGGATGAAACTCCAACCCGGCCTTTATTCCCACGTGACCAATAAGGACGGCGAGTTAGTCGACTCCCCCTCTCCCTTTGCCGCAGCATCGCTTGAGGCAGACATCCGCGCCTTCACCGCCTTCATGCGACACCTAAAAACTGCCGACCCCGGGCGAACCGTCCTCCTCGTCCAGGTCGAGAACGAAACCGGCACGTGGGGAACGCTCCGCGACTACTCCCCCGCCGCGAATAAGCTGTTTGAGTCCCCGGTCCCCCCCGAAGTCCTCAAGGCCATGGACAAACAGCCATCCAACCCCTCCGCTAACTGGGAGGATGTTTTCGGTCCCGGCGAAGCCGATGTTGACTTCCACGCCTGGGCGGTCGCCCGCTATGTCCAGCAGATCGCTGCCGCGGGCAAGGCCGTTTACCCTCTACCTCTCTATGTCAACGCCGCGCTGCGGGACCCCTTCAAGGGCGCACCCGGCAGTTATGAAAGCGGCGGACCGACCGACAATGTCCTGAATATCTGGAAAGCGGAAGCACCAGCCATCGATATCCTCGCGCCCGATATCTACACACCCGACACTGCTTCGTATCTCAAGGTCCTCGACTTATACCACCGGCCCGACAATGCTTTGTTCATCCCTGAAACCAGCGGCACGCCAACCGGCGCACGCTTCTTCTTCTCCGCGCTCGGTCTCCAGGCCATCGGTTATTCGCCGTTCGGGCTGGACTACACGCGCAGCCACCGGGCACCGGAAGGCGAGAAGACTCCTCCGGAAACCTTCCTTGAACCTACGGCCCGGAACTACCGGCTTATCGGCCCCATGATGCGCGACATAGCCGATCTTAATTACCAGGGCAAGCTCCAGGCCGTCGCTGAGATAGAAGGCCAGCCCACACAGACCCTGCACTTTGGGCCATGGGATGCCGTTATATCTTACGGAGGCACGTTGCGCGGAGGCGCCCTCAAGGGCAATCCCGAGCCAACGGGTCGCGCCCTCGTTGCTCAACTAAAGGACAATCAGTTTCTGGTCACCGGCTTCGATTGCCGCGTGGACTTTCGCCCCGCTGGCACAGAGGAGCAACAGAAATCCGGCCGGATCGTCAACGGAACCGGGCAAATACCTTCGGCGCAGATCGATGGCCAATGGCAGCACCGCCAGTTCCTTCGTGTCGAAGAAGGAAGTTATGAGAACGGCGTCTCCACATTCGCCCGCATTCTGAACGGCGACCAAACTGACTGGGGTCTGAACTTCTCGTCGGAGCCCGAGGTGCTTCGCGTTTCCCTCGCAACTTACTGACTCCTGCGAAAGCGGTCCAGCATGAACAAGTAACTCGGAAGCCAGAATGAGCCGATAACAAAGCTGCGGCCATGCGGCATAGTTCTCAACATCTGCACCAGTTTGCAAGAGCTGGACTTAATGATAATCAATCTTCAGCACAAATCCTGCCTGCTAAGTACGAGTTGCACATCGCCGATGTAATGTTCGAGAAACCCGCCCTCACAATAGGATAGGTAGAAATCCCACATGCGCACGAAGCGCTCATCGAAACCCAGCCGGCGCACATCCGGCAGTCGACTCATGAACCGCCGTCTCCACTCTCGCAAGGTGAGTGTGTAATGCTCCCCGATGTCTTCCGCGCCCACCATCTGAAGTGAACCAACACGCGCCGCGGATTGCAGGATCCCGGTCACCGATGCCAACTCGGCTCCGGGAAAAATATATTTCTTGATCCAGTCGCTCTGCCGCAGATACTGCCGGAAATGTCGCTCGTTCATCGTAATCGTCTGCAGCAGCATCTTTCCATGTGGCTTCAGCAATCGCTGGCAAATTCCGAAAAACTCGTCGTAATGCTTGTATCCGACCGCCTCGAACATCTCAATGCTGACCAGCTTGTCATACTTGCCGGTCAGGTCCCGGTAATCCTCAAACAGGACCTCGACACGATTTCCGGGTAGGGACGCGAATAGATCTTGACTGAATGCATACTGCTCCTTACTGATCGTCGTGGTTGTGATGCGGCAGCCATATCGGGTCGCAGCGTAAGCGGCGAAGCCTCCCCAGCCGGTACCTATCTCGATTACATGGTCGCTCGGCCGCAGATCGAGCTTCTTACATATCGTCTCGAACTTGCGCTGCTGCGCCGCCTCCAAAGAATCCCCGGCGTTTTCGTAGTAGGCGCAAGAGTAGGCCATCGAAGGATCGAGAAACAATCCATAAAAGTCGTTGCCCAGATCGTAATGGTAGGCGATATTCCGGAGGCTTCCTGTCTCTGTGTTGTCGTTGCGCCAATGGCGCAGATAGTTCATTCCGCGTGTGAGCATCGACACCAGACGATTCCGCGCATCCAGCTTCGGCATGTTACGAATCGCCGCCCGAACCACCGAAACCACATCCGGCGAGGACCAGTCGCCATCCATATAAGCCTCGCCAACCCCAATATCGCCTCCCAATACTGCTCGAGCAAAAAATCGCTCATTGTGGATGACGATCTCCGCCCTCAAAGGGTGACTCGCGTCTCCGAAGATTCGCGTGACGCCGTTGCACTGCACCATGATCGAGCACTTCCGGATGTCCGCGAGCGATCGGTAAAAGAGCTTCTCTGCCAGGCTGGATTTTGTTGACACCGCACTCAATGTGTCTTCCACGAAGCCCCCAAATCCTGGACATTTCTCTTCCCGTAGATGCCTTTACCCGGATGTGCGACAGTGCTCACGCCCTTCAGCATCAGCCGCAACGCCTGCCAGTGGATCGCCGCAATCACTCGAACCGTCATGAACGGAAATTCGGCAATCGCCCGATGCAGCTCACGACGTGTCCATTCACGCCGTGCCAGCTTCAGCGTCGAATCGAACACCAGATCGCCGGCCTCGAAGTTCATGCACTCTACAACCAGGTCGTCGCCCGGCGCGGTAAAGGTCCAGTCATAGCTCTGACCCATCGACATGAACGGCGATACGTGAAAACTCTTGCTGAAACGGTATCGCCTGGTGGCCCCCGCCGACACCTCGTTGTGTTGCGTGAGCCAGTAGTTCTGTGTCTCGCCGAAAGTGTTATTCACCTCGGCCATGACAGAAGTGAACATGCCATCACGATATGAATAATAGAAAGAAACAGGGTTGAAGTTATAGCCGAAGGTTCGCAGATGCGTCAGCAGAAAGACAGGTTCCCCGACATCGTCACCGGCCGATCTCGGCTGGTCCCAACGCAGCCGCTCTCGCAACGAATGGGCTGGGTTGCCAAAATGATCCCGCTCCTGATAACTGATGACATTGGCCCGGTTGTAACTTGCCAGAGGCGAAATCCTCATCAGCTCAGGCAGTTTATCGATATCCAGCAACGCCATGAAAATAGGGTAGGTGAACTCGTGCCGCCGGGGACGCAGCCTGCGGTGACGGAGCGTCCCCGCATAGATGCAGGATGTTATCATCGCCTACCAGTCCACTCCGAGACTCTTCGCAACGCGGATCGCCGAGTTCAATCCATCTTCATGGAACCCATAGAACCAGTAAGCCCCGCAGAAATGCAGATGGCGCACCCCGCTCACCTCCACCCATCGCTGTTGAGCCCGCACTGCATCCATCGTGTATAACGGATGTTGATACGCAACCTCACGAAGAACTTTCTCAGGGTCAATCGCACCGGTATCGTTCAGCGTTACACAATATTCCTCGGGAGTGTCAAGCGACTGCAGCCGGTTCATATGGTAAGTAACCGTGGGTGCTGAGCTTTGTCCGGTCAGGCGATAGTTCCATGACGCCCTCGCCGCCCCGGCTCGCGGCAGCAGGCTCGCATCCGTGTGCAGCGTCGCCACGTTTCTGGTCGTCTCAAAGCATCCGAGAATCGACTGCTCTGCTGGCGTCGGATCGCCGATGAGCAGCAGCGCCTGCGGCCCATGACATGCGAAGACGACTTCGTCGAAGCTCTGTTTGCTTCCATCCGCGAAGTGAATGACTGCCCGGCCCTCCCCGCCACAGACCCCCCGTATCGCCGCCCCAGTAACGACCCGATCGCGATATGTCGATGTCAGTGGCCCAATGTAGGAGGAACTACCCCCTTTGATCGCATACCACTGCGGATGATCGTCGATAGTTAGAAAGCCGTGATTGAGAAAGAAATGAAGCAGTGTGTGGGCGGGAAACCGGTCGATGTCGTCGAGCGACGTGGACCATACCGCCGAAGCCATGGGGTAGAGATAAAGCCGCGCCAGATCCGCACCGAAACTATAGTTCTCAAGATACTCGCCGAGAGTTATTTCCTGCGGGAGTCCCTCCTGTAACAGTCGCGTCGACTGCCGGTTGAAGCGAACGATACTTCGGAATAGCCCATAGTGCGCCGGCCGAAACAGGTTCGTCCGCGTGGCGAAAAATCCCCCTAAACCGCGGCTGCTGTACTCCATCCCGGATTCAGCATCCGACACCGAGAACGACATGTCGCTCTTTTGCCGCGCGACTCCCAGTTCGCGCAGAAGCCGCACCAGGTTCGGATAGGTGCGGTCGTTATGCACGATAAAGCCGCTGTCGATGGCACGCGGACCGTGCGACGTTTCAATTTCCTGGGTGTGCGTGTGACCGCCCAGCCGCGTTTCCCGCTCATACAGCCAGACTTCGTGCCGCCGGCTGAGGAGCCAGGCTGCGGACATGCCGGAAATCCCCGAGCCAATGACCGCGATCCGGCTCATGCGCCGCCGTCGGAGGGCGACCGTACCGGCCGGATCTCCCGCACGATTCCCGTAGCCTGCAATCCGCGCAGAACGTAATAAGTGACGTCAATCTCCCACCACCGCAGGCCCTGCCTACAAGCATACATATACCGATGATGGTTGTTGTGCCACCCTTCGCCCAGAGTCACCAGCGCCAGCAGAAAATTGTTGCGGCTCTGATCGGGAGTGTCGAACCGCCGCGTCCCCCACACATGCGCGATCGAGTTGATGGCGAAGGTCCCGTGGAAAAGCATCACCGTTGAAACCACAAAGCCCCACAAAAATCCCGGGATACCGCCCAGCGCCAGCGTGGCCAAAGCAAGCGCGAGGGGTGGTACCCAAAAATGCCGATCAATCCAGCGGATCTCTGGAAACTTGGCGAAATCCTGAATCAGCCTCGGATCGTATTCGTCGTAGTCATTCGAGATGACCCAACCCACATGTGCCCACCAGAAGCCGTCCTGCTTCGGCGAGTGAATGTCCTCCGTCGAGTCGGACTCGGCGTGATGAACGCGATGATGCGCGGCCCACCACAGCACCCCCTTCTGCGATGACGTCTCCGCAAGAAAAGCGAGGACAAACTGCACGGGGCGGTTCAGACGAAACGAGCGGTGGCTGAAGTACCGGTGATAACCCGCCGTCACTCCAAACATCCGTACAAGGTAAAGCGCCAGCGCCAGTCCAACATACCTCCAGTGAAATGGTACGAAGAGCACGCCCACACACGCGAGATGAATCCCGATAAACGGAATCACGGCGCCAAATCGATACCTGCGCCCCAGGGCCACCCCGTCCTGAACGATAATGGTATTTACATCGGCCATAGCTGCTCTATTTTTGGCGGTTCTATTTTGGCGGTGTTTGAAAACACAGACGAGATGGCTGCCCGACCGCCGAAACGGCAAACCACCTGCTTCCAGTTCGGCGCCATCCAACAAGCGCCCGACAGTTACACTACCAGTGTTACGCGCGGCACTGAAAATCGGATTTCGCGATTTCAAACTGCTTTATTCCCGTTCAACCGGTAGAGCGACTTTTTTACTGTAGGTTAAACGAGTCCCATTTCAGGAAAGGAGAAGGTTACGCTATCCCCGAGCACCGAGTCCATTGAGAGCGAGCACCGAGTCCATTGAGAGTTCGTTATGAAAATATTCCTGAAAATCCTCTTTGGCGGCATTTTTCTTTGGATGCTGGCCATGACGATTCATGTCCAGGCCCACAAGTCCCTGTTGCTTTCCCCAACTGAATTCAGCTGGAACACGAGCCCCTGGGCGTGCGCTACCCTTTTCGACGCGTACTTCGGCTTTGTCACCTTTTTTGTATGGGTGTGTTTCAGGGAGCGCACCCTCTGGAAAAGGGCAATGTGGTTCCTCCTGATTATGTCTCTGGGCAACATCGCCATGTCCGGATATGTTCTGCTGCAGCTGTTTCAGCTTCGCAATGATGAACCAGCCTCTGCGATCCTTGGACGGAGGTAAGGGCCACACCCGAATGGCAGGCTTCGTCCAACGTCGCGTTATCGGTCCGGTCATGGCGCTTCTTTGCCAGGGCATCACTCCGCGTAAGCTGGCATGCAGCCTCGCCTGTGGAGTGGTCTGCGGCATCTTTCCAGTCATGGGAACGACGACTCTGGTATGCGCCTGCGCCGCGCTCCTCTTCCGCCTCAACCTGCCCGCCGTCCAGTTGGTCAACTACCTCATTTACCCGCTCCAGCTGGCCCTGATCGTGCCCTTTATTCGGGCCGGCGAGGTCATACTTCGCACCGATTCTACCAGCCTGTCTCTGCAACAGATGATTGCCATCTTTCACCACAATCGCATGCATGCTCTGCGCCTCCTCTGGAGACTGGCCCTGCACGGCATCCTCGCGTGGTCGATCTTAGCTCCTGTCCTTTTTGCCGCGGTTTATTGCATCGTCCTGCCGCCCATCGCGCGCATGTCTCGCTCAATCGCGGAACGCCGCTCCGCCGCGGTGACTTCGTGACGAACATCCTCACATTAGCGCTCCTGGGCTTCACCCTGGTCGCTCTGATGATGTTCGTTCTCTGGCTCATTCAGCTGCGCATCGGCAATGCCGGCATCGTCGACATAGGCTGGGCTTACGGTCTTGGTTTGCTCGCGCTCCTCTATGGAATCCTCGGCGGGGCCGATGTTTTGCCGCGCTGGACCATCACCGCTATGGCCGTCGTTTGGTCGGCGCGCCTTGGCACCCATCTCTTCCTCCGCGTTGTCGGCAAACCAGAAGAAGGGCGCTATCGGCAATTGCGGCAGAACTGGTCATCCGGCGCCGCCTGGAAGTTTCTGCTCTTCTTTCAAGCGCAGGCATTGCTCGACGTGTTTCTCTCCGTCCCATTTCTGCTGGTCAGCGTCGACGCCAGCGCGCCACCGAGCCTAAGCCCAACGCAGATTGCCGGAATCGCCATCTGGGCCATTGCCATCACGGGCGAAAGTTTCGCCGATGCCCAACTCGCGCGTTTCAAGCGCCGGGCCAATCACCCAGCGGTTTGCCGCGACGGTCTCTGGAACTACTCTCGACATCCCAACTACTTCTTCGAGTGGCTGGTTTGGATCGGCTGGGCTCTCTTCGCCCTGCCCGTTCATCATGGCTGGATCGCATGGAGCGCGCCGCTGCTCATGCTGTTTTTTCTTCTCCGGGTCACCGGCATCCCAGCCACCGAACAGCAAGCCCTGCGCAGCAAGGGCGAGGCCTACGCGGAATACCAGAGAACCACCAGCGCCTTCATCCCGTGGTTCCCCAAACGCTCCGGAGTTAAACCGGCATGACCGCCACCCTTGAAAGTCACAACTTCACCTCGCGCCTGAACACGGCGGCTGTGGAGTTGTCTGGAAGTCTCCTCGAGCGCGGCTTCGTCCCCGACATTCTGATTCGGATGCAGATTCGCCGCCTTCTCGCCCAGCGCCTGCGCGAGGAGACGCGTAGCGGCGTGGAGGACCAGAGCGACTATTTGCGCTGTCTCATTGCGCTGATTCGTTCCAGCCCCATCGCTATCGATACTGCCAGCGCGAATGAGCAACACTACGAAGTGCCTGCCCGTTTCTTCGAGCTCACCCTCGGGCGGCGCCTCAAATACAGCTCCGGCCTTTGGGCTCCGGCTTGCCGATCGCTCGACGAGGCCGAAGAGGCGATGCTCGCCCTTACCGTCGAGCGCGCCCGGATCGAAGACGGCCAGCGCATCCTCGAACTCGGTTGCGGATGGGGGTCACTTACCCTCTGGCTCGCCGAACGCTTTCCTAACGCCACCATCATCGCCGTCTCGAACTCCGCGTCGCAACGCGCCTTTATTGAGGCACGCATGGCTGAGCGGGCTATTGGCAACGTTCGTGTCGTCACCGCTGACATGAACTCCTTCGATGCCCTCGCATACTCCGACCATCTCTTCGATCGCGTGGTCTCCGTGGAAATGTTCGAACACATGCGCAACTACGAACTCCTGCTATGCCGCATCGCCTCATGGATGCATCCGGAGGCGCTGTTATTCGTGCACATTTTTACCCACCGCATTTTCTCCTACCCCTTTGAGGTGCGTGACACGGGCGACTGGCTCGCCAAACACTTCTTCACCGGCGGCATCATGCCCAGCGATTCCCTGCTGCTCAACTTTCAGCGCGATCTCCAGCTCCAGGACCACTGGCTCCTGAGCGGGACGCACTACCAAAAGACCGCGCGGGCGTGGCTGGAAAAAACCGACGCGCATCGTGAGGAAATCCTCGCGCTCTTCCAGACCGATTATGCGGGTGGTCTTTTGGGCGCGGCGCGTAAAGCCGAGGCCAGAAAGTGGTTCATCCGCTGGCGCACCTTCTACATGGCCTGCGAAGAGCTGTGGGGATACGCTGGCGGGACCGAATGGGGAGTCTCTCATTACCTCTATCGAAAGCCGCAACCCATCTCCCGCGCGGAAGCCTGATCACTGCGTCCGCTGTTTTCCGCAACCCAATCGAGCCCTCGTTCTCGACTGAAGCTGATTAAGCTAACCTCAAATAGCGATGGCCAAGTTCGATGTCTCAATAGCTGGCGAAGTCAACCTGGACCTCATCCTCTATGGTTTCGACGAGACCATTCCACTCGACCGCGAAATCCTGGCCTCGAACTTCGAGATGACCCTGGGGAGCTCTTCCGCCATTCTGGCCCACAACCTGGCGGTGCTGGGTAAGCGCGTGGGTTTTGTGACCATGTATGGCTCCGACCCCATGGGCGCGATTGCGATCGAGCGGCTCTCCGAGAGCGGGGCCGATATCTCGCGCAGCGCGAAAGGCGGGGAGAACACGAAAACGGGCGTGACCATCCTGCTGCCGCACGGGCGGTCGCGACGGATTTTAACCTACCCTGGGATCATGTTCGATATGACGGTCGCGGATCTCGACATCGACTACCTGGCATCTGCGCGGCATTTTCACTTGTCGTCGCTGTTTCTCCAGCGAGGTTTGCATGCGGGGCTGCCCGGGCTGTTTGCCGAGTTGAAACGGCGCGGCCTCACGCTCTCCCTCGATACAAACGACGATCCGGAAGACGGCTGGGACGGCGTGCTTGAGGAGCTGCTGCCATATCTGGACCTCCTGCTGCCGAATGACGATGAGGTATGCCGGATCGCGAAGCGGGATTCGGTCGAGGTGGCGCTGGACGTGCTGTCCGCGCGGGTTCCGCTGATCGCTGTGAAGTGCGGAAGCCGTGGCGCTCTGGTGCAGGAGGGCGGCCGGCGCTTTGCAGTGCCAGGCATCAGCGTTGAGCCCGTGGATACGATCGGCGCGGGCGATAGCTTCAACGCTGGATTTTTGGCGGCGTGGCTGGGCGGAGCTACCACCGAGCAGTGCGCGAAGGCCGGCAACATCACGGGCGCTCTCTCGACGCAAAAACAGGGAGGTACGGAGGCGTTCCGCGATCCCCAATTGATGAACGAGTTTCTGCGGGAGCACCCCTTACCATTCTCGGTCGCCCCTGCGAGGCAGAAATGAACATGGAGCAGCCATCGCGCCGGAAGCTTCGCGCCGCGAGGAGAAAGGACGATCAGCGGTGGATCCCTTATCGGCACTCCTTAAACTGAGCGCCTCAGAGAAGAGCGAGCGTGGACTGCTCCACACGCCTCAGGAAATCGCTCAGCAGCCCGCTACCTGGCTGGCCACGTTCGACCTCCTGCGGACGCGCGAGAACGAGCTGTCTAAATTTCTTGCGGCAGCTGGAGTGAAGCTCCCCGCTGCGGAGAGGCCTACGGTCTTTCTGATCGGCGCAGGCACCTCCGATTACATCGGGTGGTCGCTGCATCATCTGCTGCGCACGCGATGGCAGTGCGAGGTGATCCCGGTAGCGAGCACCAGTCTGCTCACGAATTTTCCGGAATACCTGCTCAAGGAAAAGCGCTACCTCTGGATCTCGTTCTCACGCTCCGGCGACAGCCCTGAAGGAGTCGCGGTGCTCGAGAGGGCGCTGGCCGAGCGGAAGGACATCCTCCACATTCTGGTGACCTGCAACCCGGGCGGCCGGATGAGCAAGGCGGTGCATGGCCGCGAGAATTGTCTTTCGATTGTGCTGGACGATGCGACGAACGATCGCGGTCTGGCGATGACCAGTTCGTTCACAAACATGGTGCTGGCAGGGCAGATGCTGGCGCACACCGGAAGCCTCGGCGAATATGAGCCGATTCTGCGTGCGCTGGCCGGGGCAGCGGAATCATTTCTGCCGAAGGCGGCTGCTCTGGCGTCGCAGTTAGCAAGCGCTGCATTCAAGCGCGCCTGCTTCGTTGGGTCAGGTTTGCTGGCCGGCGCGGCGCTCGAATGCGCACTCAAGCTGCTGGAGCTGACGGCAGGCAAAGTTCAGACGATGACGCAGCCCACGCTGGCTCTGCGTCACGGCCCGATGGCGGCGCTGAACCGGGATACGCTCTTCGTCAGCCTGATTTCGAGCCAGGAGCAGCGGAGGCGCTACGAGCTTGACCTGTTGCGGGAGGTTGGCAGCAAGCAGCTGGTGGGAAGGCGCATCGCGGTTGCCATGGATCCGGATTCGCTCGAGGATTTCGCGGAATTTGTCCTGACGCCAGGGACGGGAGGAACGAAAGACACGATCCCCGACCTGTATCGGCCGATTCTCGATGTGATTTTCGGGCAGTTGCTGGGGCTGTTTGCGTCAATCCAGGTCGGCCTCAAGCCGGACAATCCAAGCCCGAGCGGCGCGATCTGCCGCGTGGTACAGAACATCGCCATTTACTAACTGTTCGTCCAGGCAAGCGCGGCATGGAGCAGAACCTCAGCCGTGCGAATCACGGAGTCGAATTCGACATACTCATCAGGGTTATGCGCGCCCGCGCCGCGGGGTCCAAAGAGCAGCGTGGGAATTCCGAAGTCGCGATGGATGAGGCCGGCGTCGCACGGATAAGGAGCGGCGGTAGTGACGGCCGGCCTTCCCAACACGCGATGCGCGCTCTGTTCAAGGCAGTGCAGCCAGGGGTGATCCGCAGGCGCCTCGTGGCCATATAGAGGGCCGCCGATGAGCGGCTTCCATTGCACCGGATACCTGCGAAAAAAAGGATCGGCCGCGGCAAACTTCTGAAGATCGTCGCGAAGCTCAGCGATCATCCGATCAACATCTTCCTGAGGAAGAAACTGCAGGTACACGCGCGCTGTGCCGCTCGATGGCACGCTGAGCGGCACCTGCGGGTCGAGACGGTTCGATTCGACCGCCAGCACCTGCACGGGAACCGGATCGGCGAATGCGCTGTACGCACCCTTTGCCTTCACTCTCGCTCGCTGCTTCGCAACGCGGGAGACCCAGCCGAGCAGGCGGCCAAGGGGCATCGCGGGACTGACGACTTCCTCGCCGGAGAAGTATGCAGACGGATCGCCCGCATCGACCACCAGGTCGACGACAAAGCCGCCGCGGGTGGCGCGATAGATCTCCAGCTGCGTCCCTTCGGGAATCACGCACGCATCGGCCGTGTCTCCGCGAAGGCGAGCGGCGATGGTGCCGCCTCCGCCGCCCCACTCCTCATCGACGACGGATTCGAAGAGAAGATCGCCGCCGAGCTGGATCCGGGCCGCGTGGATGGCAGCGATGACAGCGGCGTTCGCGACCAGTCCACCCTTCATATCGAAGGATCCGAGCCCATGCACACGACCCTGGTGAAAGCGCCCCGACCACGGAGAGTGAGTCCACTGCGCGTTGCCCGGCGGCACAGTATCGATGTGGCCGTTGAGAAGCAGGCTGCGCCCGCGTCCTGAACCGGTGAGGCGCACGCTCAGATTTTTGCGGCCGGCATAGGATTTGTGCCGCCTCACCTGCGGGAATTTTGAATCGCGAATGAAGGCCGTGTCGTAAAGCTCGGAACGGATTCCCAGCTCTCGGAAGAATGCCTGCAGCACCCGCTGCGTCGGCGTTTCATTGCCTCCCGCGAGGACCGCGACGCTGTTGGTCCTCACCAGTTCCTGGAGAAGCCGTTTGAGGCTGCTCCTGAGCGGCCGGATGAGGCGGGCAGCGTCCGCGGCGTTCTTCACCGGTCTGCGCCCGCAGCCGATGGCCGCGCCGAGAACAGCATCTCGATTTCCTCGAGCGTCTTGCCTTTAGTCTCAGGGAGAAAGAACGTGGCGGTTAAAAAATAGATCAGCGTTGAAGCGGCCCAGCCGAGGAACATTGCCGCGTATCCAAAATGACCGACGACCGGAAGAAAGACCGCGGCGATTCCGGTCGAGACGCCCTGGTTGAGCAGCAGCGCGATGCCCATCCCCACCGACCGAATGCGCGTCGGGATCATCTCCGAGAGCACAAGCCAAACCACAACACCTGGACCCACCGCATAGGCGGCGATGAAGAGGGCCATGCAACTGGTGATCAGCCAGCTCGTCGCAGGTCCAGGAACCGGACCAAGCAGCGCCTTCTGGATCGTGAGCCGGCCGCGCGCTTCTTCCGCGTTCGGACGGATGACCAGCACCGGATCCGGATCGGACGTCGAAACCGCCAACATGCGGCTGCCTTTGCCAAAGGAGTAAAGAACCGAGAGGACCATGGGCCGGCCTCCCCCTGCAATGCGGCCCACGGGCAGCTCAAGACGATTCCCCTCGATCGCGGCGGCCACCTCGTTCTTCACATCGACCCGCTGCGATTCCACTCCGCGGAATAGCAAGGCGGCAATCACCAGCGCAACAATGATTCCGCCCGTTCCCCATCGCAGCAGGAAACGGCGGCCGTTTCGATCGACCAGCGTGACCGCGACCAGAGTCATCACGCAATTGAGAACCTTCACCAGCACGTCGCCCTGGGTGGCGTGCGTTGCAGAAAGACCCGCCTGCCGCAGGATGATGACCAGAAATCCCAGGACCGTATTGATCCCCGTGCCCTGGTTGCAGGCAAGCACGATGCAGGCCAGCAGGAAGGGCAGCACGTATTTACGCTGCAGCAGTGAATCCCCGCGCCGCGCCGAGTCAGCATTCTCCGGTACAGCCAGCACGGCCACCATCTCGTCCAGTTCGCGCTGCGCTTCGTCCTCTGGCAGAGATCGCAGCAGCGAGCGTAACGCCTGATCGCGGCGACCCCGGCGGTAGAGCCATCGGGGCGACTCGCTCAGGCCGAAAACTCCGGCGAAAAACAAGACCCCGGGAAAAATCACCGCGAGAAACATGCTGCGCCACGCGTGGTTCTGGGCGGCCCGAATTACGGCCGCGTTTCCCGCCGCGTGTGCAATCGTCAACTCCGCCTGGCGGGTGAAGTACCATCCCACCAGCGCCGCTACCACAATGCCAAAGGTGAGCATGAACTGGAAGACCGCGGTTCCTCGTCCCCGGCTTTCCGGCGCGAGGCACTCCGCCAGATACAGCGGCACGACAACGGCGATCATGCCGCCGCTCATGCCCTGCAGTAGACGGCCTGCCAGCAGAGGAACAAACCCCTGTGAGAGAACAATGATGGCGACGCTCGCCACAAACATCATGCCGCTGACGATCATCATGCGCCGTCGGCCGAACCATTCCGCGAGCACCCCGGCCACAGGAGAAGCGAGCATGCTGCCGCCCAGCACCGCGGCCACGATGATCGAGGTTTGGGCAAGGGACAGACTGACCGTCTTGCCCAGATACAGAAGCGCCGCGGCGATAATGCCAACATCGATTCCGTACAGCAGTCCGCCCAGCCCGGCAATCAGAACGAGGAAGCGATTATAGAAAGATCGAGACATAAGGACCCGGAGAACCCATCGGCAGGAGAGAAACTCTTCATCGCGGAAACAGATGGTGAAAGTCGGCTACTTCGCCCTCACCCGCAGCGGTTCCGCATCGATCCGGTCCAGGCTCTCCTGAATCTCCTCGACCGCCCGTTGCGCAGCCGGACGCCAGTCCCCGGATGGAACCTCCGCCGCAAACAAAACCACCTGCAATTTGTTCCGGATCAGATTCTCGAAAGTCTCGCGGATCTGCCGCACTGCCTGCCTGCGCGCGCGGCGCTGCGCCGCCCGCACCGCAAAGAAAATGCTCCCGTGCAGCACCCCGACAGCAACCGCCGCGATCGTCGCCGCTTTCCAGGCAGATACATCCCGAAAAATCGCGAACACCACAGCAACCACCACCACTCCGGCGGCAGTGAGAACCAGTTCCAGATATCGGAGCAACCACTGCATTGTTCAAAAAGTATATTGCAATCCCGGTAAACCGTATGTCCGGCAGCAAGCCGATGCAGCTGCCAGGTTGCACCCGCCATTCACCACCGGTAAACCGTCAGATTGTCGATATACAGCGTCGATGAGCCGCTCGCGCCCAGTCCATCGACCTGCACATTGGTGAGCAGCGTCGAACCCCACCCCAGCGCAAACGCCGCCGGAACCGTCGCATTCACATCCTGCTCCACATCGTCCAGCCACACCGACTGGTACGTCGCATTGCCCGCATCGTCGCGCGAGTAGGCAATCTGCACGTGATGCCAGGTATCGACGCTCCAGTCCTGCAGATTGCAGGCAGCGCTCGAATGCAGCCACTGGTCCCTGGGGTTCTGCGGCGTCCCCGCATTCGTCGTGTAATCCCACGTTTTCGAATAGCCGTCGCACTGAAAGCCAAAGATCACCGTCTCCCCATTGGCCATGGCCTGATTCACGTCCAACTCGAGATTGGCCACATTGCTCACGGAACCGTCGAGGTATACCCAGGCGTCGTAAAGAAAATGAGTGGGCTCGGTATCGTGCCCAAAGGTGACGGAGTATCTCTCTCCGCCCCTGCCTGCATAAGCCGTCGCGAACTCGCGCGCTTCACCGCTGAGGGAAGGTGTATCGACAATGGACGTCGTGCCGCTTGCGCCGCCGCTCGTTCCGCTGGTCCCCGTGTCGTAGTCGGCCTTCCAGCTGCTCATCGCCTGGATGGCATTCACGGTGATTGCATCGGAGGGAACCAGTCCGAGGGCCGATCCCGAACCGCCGGACGAGCCACCCGACCCACCACTTGAACCAGAACCCGAGCCGCTCCCGCCAGAGCCGGAACCTGAGCCTGACCCGCCCGATCCCGAACCAGATCCGGAACCGGAGCTACCTGATCCCGACCCGCCAGAACCCGACCCACTACTGCCCGATCCGGATCCCGATCCCGACCCTGAGCCGCCCGACCCGGAGCCGCCCGACCCGGAGCTACCGGACCCAGAGCTGCCTGATCCTGAACTCCCCGAACCTGAACTCCCCGAACCTGAACTCCCGGAACCGGAACTCCCACTCCCGCCTGAACCTGTCCCTGAGCCCCCTGCGCCCGAGCCGCCCGTTCCGGAGTTACTGGACCCGCTGCTGGCCTGCGCTGTACTGGAATTGATCCTGATGGAGCCGCATCCGGCGACGATCGAAGCGGCAATCAGAATGGAAAGTAACCCGGCGGTCCAGCGGACAGTTTTCACAGTCAAGCCCTGGCAAGCGAATTTCGAGCGCGTCTTCTCGGGCTTGCAGACACTACCGCGCTGGAACGCCCAGCCTGAACAGGGCTTCCCCGCTAAAGTTTCTCCACGATCCGCATTTCTCTGTTAGTAGTGGACCAAAAATAAGCCAGGTTATCTGTACCGGCAATCACACGAAGGGGTAGCAGAGCAAAACTACAGTAACTTCCAATAGTCAATTGACTTCCATGTATATCAGTGATTTACTAATCTCTTCATACACCCAAGTAACATCTGCTTGAACCGGTGCCAGGGGTCCACACGCATGAGACGGTCCAGGTTCTAAGCCCCGCCCTCGGAACCCGTCCTGCTACCCTTCCCCCATGGCCGTTCGCAAGATCGTCCACGTCGATATGGACGCCTTCTACGCCTCGGTCGAGCAGCGCGACGATCCCAACCTCCGCCGCAAACCCGTCGTCGTCGCATGGCGTGGTAACCGCTCCGTCGTCTGCGCCGCATCCTATGAAGCCCGCCGCTTCGGCGTGCGTTCCGCCATGCCCGCCGTCCGCGCCGAGCGCCTCTGTCCCGAGGCCATCTTCGTTCCCCCGGACTTCGTCCGCTACCGCGCCGTCTCCCGCCAGACCCGCGAGATCTTCGCTCGCTACACAGATCTCATTGAGCCGCTCTCTCTCGACGAAGCCTATCTCGACGTGACCGAAAACAAGGTCGGCCTGCCGACCGCAACCAAAGTCGCCAGCGCCATCCGCCACCACATTCGCGACGAGCTCCATCTCACCGCGTCGGCGGGTGTCGCACCCAACAAATTTCTCGCTAAGATTGCGTCCGACTGGCGCAAGCCCGACGGCCTCTTCGTCATTCAGCCCGAAGACGTCGACGCATTTCTGCCGCCACTACCCGTCGAGCGCCTCCCCGGCGTCGGCAAAGTGACGGCACAGCGATTAGCGACCCTCGGCATTCATACCGTCGGCGACCTGCGCGCCATGGAACCAGGGGCCATCAAAGACCGCTTCGGCCGTCACGGCCACCGTCTGCACGAGCTGGCCTTCGGCATCGACGACAGCGAAGTCGTCCCCGATCGCCCCACGAAATCCATCTCCGCCGAGGACACCTTCGAGCACGACATCCCTCTTGAAGAAACCGAAGTGGCCATCCGCCGCCTGGCTGAAAAAGTCTGGAACGAATCGCGCAAAGAATCTCGGGTCGCGCGCACCGTCGTACTGAAGCTCAAGACCGCGGAGTTCAAAATCCTCACCCGCAGCCTCACGCCCGCCGAACCGGTCGCAACGTGCGAAGAGTTCATCGCGATCGCCCTCGCTTTGCGCGAACGCGTCGCCCTCGGCCCCTCGCAGCGCTTCCGCCTCATCGGCGTCGGCTTCCACAACTTCAACGACCCGGACGAAGCCCCAGCCCAGCCCATCCTCTTCGATTAGAACTGGTCTCATAAACCTCATAGCATCGAGATCGTGCGTGTGAGACCCGCGATCGATGCGGCGCTCATGCAGTCCGCCAAAGCCGTCGCGCTGGATATGAGACCACTTTTTAGTGCCCTCTCTCCGAAGACAAATCAAGGCCTCTTCAGCCGTGCCAGGCGTGATCTCAGCCGACCTTTACTTCCGGTTTGCCGGCGATACGGCCAGAACCCATTTTGTGGGGGTCTCATTCCGTCTCGATTCAGCCGAAGAGTTGCAGAACGATCTTGCCGTTTTTATGAGGTGCACCGGCAAGCATCTCGTGCGCGCTGCGCGCTTCTTCCAGGGCCAGCACCGACCCGACTCGGGCGGAGATCCTGCGCGTCTCAAAAAGTTCTGTAACAGTACGCAATCTCTGGCTCGTAACCTCAGCGTAAAAGAACACCGACTGCATCCCTGCTCTTTCTGGAGGTTCCGTGGAGGCCACCGATACTAGCCGCCCCCCGGGCTTCACTGCAGCAGAAAAGCGTTGGACTGTGTCACCACCCACGGTGTCGAGGACGGCGTCGACCTGAGGCAGGGGGTATTCGGAACCGGCAGCGCTCGAATCAAGGATCGTTTCGACGCCATATGCGCGGAGCAGCTCCTGGTCAGAGGAGCGCGCAACCGCAATCACGTGCATACCGGCTCCGAGAGCCATTTGCACGGCATAGGTGCCTACGTTTCCTGCGGCGCCTGTGATCAAAATCGTATCTCCACTTTTCGCCTGCGAGTATTCGAAGACCATCTGCCACGCGGTAACTGCGACAACCGGCGCAGAAGCTGCCTCGAGGTGGCTCAGGCGCTGCGGTCTTGGCGCGATCATCCCCGCGAGTGCGACGCCGAATTCTGCCTGGGCGCCGCAGAATTGCGGGTTGGTAACTCCGTAGACTTCATCGCCAATTGCAAATTGGCTTACATCGGGACCGACCGCCTCTACAAAGCCTGAGAGATCGGAACCAAGTGTCAATGGAGGCTGCGGACTTACCTTGCTCTTGCCCTCACGAATGATTGCGTCCCATGGAGCGACGCCCGCGGCAGCAACACGCACCAGCACCTCTCCTTTGCTAGGCGAGGGCTGAGGTATATCTTCGACAACGACGACTTCAGGCGGTCCGAAACGATGGATGCGCACCGCCTTCATGGGAACCACGCCTCCTTCACACAAACTAACCGCAACGCGACTCCCGGCTCCCGGCTCCCAGCTAACTCTTCAGCTTCACAACAGTGCTCGGCGGCCGAACCACCAATGGCACCACGACAGATATCAGAAGAATCACAGCAATCACGTGAAGCCCATACGCGAACGAAGTGCCGCTCTGCCGCAGGTGCGCAATCAGCAGCGGCCCAAACGCGCTCGCGCATCCCCACGCCGTCAGCATCAGTCCATAGATCGGCCCGATATTCTTCGCACCGAAATAGTCCGCCGCAAAGGCCGGCATCGTCCCAAACCCGCCCCCGTAGCACATCAGAATCACAAACGTCAGCAAGGTCAGCAGACTCCCCGTCGTCACGCTCGGCATCACCCAGAACAGTCCCACCTGAATTAGATACATCACCACAAAAGTCCACCGCCGCGTAATCCCATCCGAAACCCACGCCCAGAAAACGCGCCCCACGGCGTTCCCAATGCTCGCAATGCCCACCATCCCCGCCGCCACAATCGCCGTCACCTTTGCGATTTCCTGAAACATCGGCGACTCCTGCGAGATAACCGAAATCCCCGCCGTCGTATTCAGAAACAGGGCCAGCCACAGCGCCCACCACTGCCACGTTCCCAGCGCGCGCCCCAGCGTATAGTCTTCGATCACCCGCTGCTTCACCAGCGTCTCGCTCGGCTTCCATCCCGGCGGCGCATACCCCGCCGGCGGATTCTGCATGAACCATCCCGTCGCCATCACCACGATCAAATACGCTATGCCTAGGTAAGCAAACGTATGCAGCACTCCAACGCTCAGTATCAGCCTGGTCGCCACCGGCGCAGTCACCAGCGCGCCCGCGCCGAACCCGCCCACCGCGACTCCGGTAATCAGTCCCCGCCTGTCAGGAAACCACTTCACCAGCACGGCGATCGGCACGATGTATCCAAATCCCAGCCCGATTCCACCGATAACTCCGTAGGAAAAATAGAGCCAATGCAGATTATTCGCCGAATAGCTGGCCAGAAACACCCCCAGGCCATAAAGAAAGCCGCCCGTCAGCGCCACCGGCCGCGGTCCTCCCTTGTTCAGCCACAATCCCCCAAAGAACGCCGAAACCCCCAGTACAAAAATGCAAATCGTGAAGGTCAGCGTCACCTCTGAAATCGTCCAATGAAACGCCTTCACCAGCGGAGTGCGAAACACACTCCACGCATAGACGGCGCCCAACGCCATCTGCATCAGGATTCCCGCCAGGGCAATCCCCCAGCGTTTACCATCCGACATAGCTTCTCCCTCTATGGCCGTTGCTAAGTTGTACCGTGCTGCGATGGGCCGGGGGAGCAGCCCTTCTCTTTCAAACGCGAGCCCAGAGTTTCAAGAAATTTGTTGATCAGCGCCACGCTGCGCCGCAACTCCGGACGCCGAAACTGCCCCAGCAGCGAAAACAGCCCCGGCGGCTCAATCACCGGCCGCCGCTCGCTGCCCAGCGTCTCGCCCACCGCTGCCGCAAAGCACTCCATCAGGTCCGGATTCACCGCGCTCATCATCTTTCCAAAGATGATGGCATTCCGCAGCGCATGGATGGCCGCCGGTGTTTCGGTTTCCTTCACTACCGTCTGCAGCAGATGATCCTTCGCGCTCAGGAGGCCGCGCAGCAGCTCGAACACCTGCGCGTCGTGCGCCTGCTGGATCAGCTCATAGGCATCCAGCAGCGCCTCCGCATGTTCAGCCGGAGCCTTCTCCAGCCGCGTCAGTAATTCTTTCCGCGCATCGCGCGGCGGAATCTCAAGTGCAATTGGTTGCGCCATCTCTCTCGCCTCGGACTTCCCTGTTGCCTACTGCCTGTTCCTTATTGCCTGCTTTTCTGAATCTGCACCAACCCATTGCCGTTGCTACCCGGCTGGTGATAGTCCGCCCGCCTCCACTTCCGCTCCACTTCCACGCCCATCTGCGGAGTCGGATGCCCCCACCGCGAATTCGTCCGCGGCAGCGGATTCTCACCCTGCTCCGCCAGCACCGTCATCCGCACCGACGATTCCTTGTACGCCGGCGTGTGCGTCACCTTATCCGTATGGCTGCTGGTCAGCCGATTCACCGGCTCATCGATGGAGTTCATCGGCATGTATAGCTCCGCCCCCGTCACCCGGTCCGTCACCAGCGCCTGCACCTTCACCTCGCCATAGCGCGATGTAAGCTCCACCCACCGCCCGCTCTCGATCCCGCGCGCCGCCGCCAGCTCCGGCGAAACCTCGATAAACGTGCACGGCGTCTTCTCTTTGATCCCTTCCGTCCGATAAGTCATATTGCCTTCGTGAAAATGCTCCAGCAGCCGCCCATTATTCAGATGTAAATCGTAGTTCGCGTCCGGCTGGTCCGTAGGCTCACTCCATTCCAGCGGCCAGAACGTCGCCTTACCATCCGGAAAAGCAAATTGCTTCGTGTAAAGCAGCGGCTGATCGCTGCCGTCCGCCGCTACCGGCCACTGCAGCGTTTTGTAGCCTTCCAGCCGCTCGTACGTCACTCCCGCAAACATCGGAGTGAGCGCCGCAATCTCCTTATAGATCTCACTCGGATGCGAATATTTCCAGCCCGCCCCCAGCCGGTTCGCCACGTCCATGATGATCTGCCAGTCCGGCCGGCTCTCGCCCAGCGGTTCCAGTGCTTTGTACAGCCTCTGAATCCGTCGCTCCGTGCTCGTGAACGTCCCGTCCTTTTCGAGACTCGGGCAAGCCGGCAACACCACATCCGCATACCGGCACGTCTCGGAGAAAAACATCTCCTGCACCACGAAGAAATCCACCTTCGCCAGCGCCGCATCCACATAGTTCGCGTTCGAATCCACCAGGCTCATCTCTTCGCCAAACAGGTACAGAGACTTCAGCTTTCCCTCGTGGATCGCGTCGATCATCTGGTGGTTGTCGAGCCCGTTCTTCGGCGGCAGAGTCACTCCCCAAGCCTTCTCGAACTTCGCCCGAATCTCAGCATCTTCCACCTTCTGATATCCCGGGAAATTGTTCGGCATCGCGCCGTGGTCGCTCGCGCCCTGCACGTTGTTGTGCCCCCGCAGAGGATACGCGCCCGTCCCCGGCCGCATGTAGTTCCCCGTCGTCAGCAGCAGGTTCGAAATCGCCGTTGACGTGTCCGACCCCATCGAGTGCTGCGTCACCCCCATCGCCCACAGCACGCACATGCTCTTAGCCTCCACGATCGTCCGCGCCAGCCGCTCCAGCGTCTCAAGCGACAGCCCTGTCTTCCGGCTCGCATATTCCATCGTGAAAGGCTCAAGGCTCTTGCGGAATTCATCCGCCTTATTCACCCACTTCGCCAGGAATTCCTTCTTCTCGAGGCCCTGATCGAAGATCCACTTCGTCACCGCGCTCATCCAGATAAGGTCCGTCCCCGGCTTCGGGTGAATGTACAAATCCGCCCGCTGCGCCATCTCGTGCTTGCGCAAATCGGCGACGATCAGCTTCTGCCCGCGCAGCTTATGCGATTGCTTCACACGCGTCGCCAGCACCGGATGGCTCTCCGCTGTGTTGCTGCCCACAATCAGCACAAGGTCCGACGCCTCGATATCGCTGATCGATCCTGAATCCCCGCCGTACCCCACCGTCCGAAACAACCCAATCGTCGCCGGCGCCTGGCAGTAACGCGAGCAGTTATCCATGTTGTTAGTCCCGATAACTGCCCTTGATAACTTCTGCATCAAATAGCTCTCTTCGTTTGTGCATTTCGACGAAGATACAAACGCCAGCGCATCCGGCCCATTCTGCGCCTTAATTTCTGTAAATTTCCGAGCCACCAGGCTCAGCGCCTCATCCCACGTTGCCTCACGAAATTTCCCGTTCTCCCGGATCAGTGGCTTCGTCAGCCGGTCTTCGCTGTTGATGTGTCCCCAGCCGAACTTCCCCTTCACGCAGGTCGAGATGCCGTTCGCCGCGCCGTGCGCCGGCTCGATCTTCAGAATGTGCCGGTCCCGCGTCCACACGTCGAAGCTGCATCCCACCCCGCAATACGTGCAGACCGTCTTCGTTATCTTCGTCCGCGACTCCCGCATCGCCGCTTCTACTTCCGATAACTGCAGGATCGATCCGTATCCCAGATCCGGCTCGATGCCCTTCACCACCTCGATCATGCCGTCAAGCGCCTTCTTCGGCAGCGCGGTCATGTAACCGGCCTCACCCAGCATGGTTTTCTCCATGAGCGCATTGCACGGACACACCGTCACGCAGTGTCCGCAGGATACGCAGCTGGACTCTCCAATCGGCGTACCGCCGTCCCACAGCACGCGCGGATGCTCATCCTCCCAGCGAATGCTCAGCGTCTCATTCACCTGCACGTTCTGGCAGGCCTCCACGCAACGCCCGCACAGAATGCACTGATCCGGGTCGTACCGGTAGAACGGGTTCGACATGTCCACTGCGTACGGCTTGGGCTTGTAAGGAATCTCCTGGTGCTCGACAGCCAGCATCTTGGTCGTGTTATGGACCGTGCAGTTGCCGTTGTTGTTGTCGCACACCGTGCAGTACAGCAAGTGGTTGCCGAGAATTCTGTCGAATGCCTCGCGCTGCGCCTTATCCGCGCGTGGCGACCTGGTCTCGACCTTCATTCCATCGGCAGCCGCGGTCCCACACGCCCGCACCAGCTTGCCGTCCGCCTCCACCATGCAGGTATCGCAGGTCTGTATCGGCCCCATTTGCGGGTGATAACAAACCTGTGGAACGAGCGACCCCGCGCGGTTCATTACATCCAGCAGCCGTTCCCCGGCTGTAAACTCACGCACCGTCCCATCGATCGTCGCTTCAGGCATCGCTCACTTACCTCGCTGCGGCGTCCGCCATGCTACCACGGAACTGTAACAGTAAGTGTTAACGCAAAAACGCAGCAACGCTGAACGCGGGGCGCTGGCGATCAGGCACCGGCGACCAGCCACTGGAGACTAGCAACCAGCAACTGGCAACTGGCAACCAGCAACTGGGGACTGCCCACGAGCCACCGCCAGCGGCATTGCTGCTACTGCCTCCCTATTGCCTACTGCCTATTGCCTATCGCCTGCTCCCTATTGCCTATTGCCTACTGCCTACTGCCTGCTCCCATTGCCTACTGCCTACTGCCTATTGCCTGCCTTTCAAGGCTGCTGCCCCGGCGCAGGATTCGCCGCCGTGAAATCCGAGCAGCACGGCTTCTCCACCGCTCCAAACTCCATCAGCTCCACTCGCACCAGGTCCGGGTCGTACATATTGAACTGCCACTTCCCATCCTTCCCCAGCTGCGGTCGCGGCGCTTCACCGCCCAGCCGGTCTTCTGACGCCAGCTTCGTCACCGCCTTCTCCATGTTCTCGACGCCGAGCGAAAAGTGATCCAGCACTCCTAACTGCTTCTGCGAAATCTCCGCGGGAATCCCGCTCCCCGACGGTCCGCTCGTCATCATGTATTCCAGCCAGTCGCCGCCCTCCGGAACCTCCTGCGATACCCAGTCAGTCTTATCCGGCTGCATTCCCCCATGCCAGTAAGGACGAAACCCGAGTAACTCGCGGTAAAACGCATCCTCCTTTTCCTTACTCCGCACCAGCATCCCCACGTGAATAATTCGCCGCCCAATAGGATCGGCCCCAGTTATCTCGTATAGCTTCGCCATATCCTTCGTGCCCAGCTCCTTCGCCGGCGGCTGCACAAACTGCACTTTGTTGCCCTCAGGATCCTTCACCTCGAACCACGCGCTGCCATCGCTCGAATGCTGTACCGCGTCCGGCACCGTCACTCCGTGCCCGCCCAGATAAACCCGCAGCTTCTCGGCGCTGGCCGTGATGTAGGCCAGATGATCCAGCCGATTCACCCCGGCATCGGCCGGCAGGGGCAGCACCTCGATGAACTGCTCCTCGTTCACCCAATACCGCGCGCCATCGCTCCGCTCCGGATCGTCGCCCTTCTTCAGCCCAATCTGCTGCACATAAAAGTGCTCCGCCTTCGCCGCATCGCTCGTGTACACCTCCATGTGCGAAATGCCGAGAATCGCCGGCCTCGTCTGAGCCGCGCATGCAACAGCAACGAGAAACAAACCTGCCAATAGTACCCGCATGAACTTCCAACCCTCCTCGATCCGTATCGATGCGTAACCAGCATACGCCCCGTTTCCGGCTGGCCGTCGCGCACAGCCGCGACAACTTGACGCAGGCTGCCGGCTACGGGCTACAGGCTCGGCGCCCGGCTATCGGATACCATGTCCCCACGGATGAAACGTCGGAATCGGAAGAAATCCGCATCGCCCAACCTGCTGCGTTTCCTGCTCGCTCTCTGGATCGTCGCCAGCCTTAGCTACTGGGTCGCGGGAATCGTCGACCTTTGGGACACGCGCGTTCACTGGGATCAGCGTGTCGATATACCCTTCCGCTTCGACGCCGATTCCCGCGAAATTCAGAGTAGCGATCTGGCGCCTTCCGCCCGCTCCGCCGGCCTCGCCCCCGGCGATCGCATCGAATCGCTCAATGGCGCCCCGTATACCGGCCTTGCTCAATGGGCGACCATCCTTTCGGACAGCCATCCTGGCGACATCCTCGATGTTGAAGTCACAAAACCTAACGGCTCAACCGCCAGCTTCACTCTGACCCTGGCGCGCCCCGACTACTTTTTTGGGCGCATGTCGCCCCTGGTCGCCTTTTGGCAAGGATTTTTCCTAAATGGGATGCTGACCATCACCTGCCTGATCATCGGCTATTGGGTGGTTTTGTCACGCCCCACCGACCGCAACGCGTGGCTCCTGCTGGTCCTGCTTACCAGTCCCAGCGTCATCTTCATCAACAGCGGGCTCGCCACAGGCGTCGCTCTCTTCCTGCGCGGTTACTGGTATCAGACGCTGCAGCTGGCCGCCGCTCCGGCCCTGCTTCTCTTCGGTATCTACTTTCCGGAACGCTCCCGCATCGACGCGCGCGCGCCGTGGGTCAAGAGGGTGCTCTTCGCCGTTTTTGGCGCCAGCGTCGCCGTACTCTACCCCGCCGTTTATTTGGACTACTACGGCGGCGGCGATGGACCGACCCTGACTCGCGCCACCACCATCGCCGGCAATGTCATCAACGCGTTCAATCTTCTCTGCGTCATCCTGTATCTCGTCCTCACCCTGGATAAACTCCGCTCCGCCTCAACCGAAGATGCGCGCCGCCGCCTGCGCGTCCTCACCGCCGGAATGACCGTCGGCATGAGCTCGCTCCTGATTGTTTTCGTGCTTCTGCCCCACTTCGGCATCTCCGGCTCCAATCCCCGCTATTACTGGCTGCGCTATCTGGGCGCGGTGATCTTCATGATCTCGCCACTGACACTGGCCTACGTGGTCGTGGTGCAACGCGCGCTCGACCTACGCGTGCTGCTGCGAATGGGCACGCGCTATGCTCTGGCGAAGGCGACGCTGTGGGTTCTGCAGATCGCCTTGCTGACCATCGTCGGCCTCCGGCTGTTGCTGCCCGTAATCAACAAGAAGCAGCCCACGACATCCGACATGGTTGGGGCATTCATTTTCCTGGGCATCATCGTCGCCCTGCGCCTCGGCGTCAGCAAACGCCTCCAGCAGTGGCTCGACCGCCAGTTCTTTCGCGAGGCTTATAACTCCGAGGTCATGCTGAATGAGCTTTCCGACGAGGTGCGCCGCTTCACGGAGACTCGGCCGCTGCTCGAAACCGTTGCCCGCCGCGTTTGCGACACTCTGCATATTCGGCAGATCGCCCTGCTGCTGCGCCGCGGGGACTCGTTTTATGTGGAGCAGTCGCTTGGGGTTCAGGCCGATGGCGCTCTGGCGCTTCCCGCCCAGGCCTCGTCGATCCGCTTCCTGCAGAACTCCAACGAACCTGCGCGCCTCTACCGCGACGATCCCGATGCCTGGTATCTCATGGCCGGCACCGCCGAGCGCCGCGCCCTCGATCTGCTCAATGCCGAGTTGCTCGTCCCGCTCCCCGGCCGCAATCGCCTCATGGGCGTCATGGCCCTCGGCCCCAAACGCTCTGAGGCCGCCTGGTCCCACACCGACCTCCAGGTGCTGCAAACCGTCGCACGCCAAACCGGACTCGCCCTCGAAGTCAGCGAACTTGCTCACTCCCTCGCCGCCGAAGCCGCGCAGCGCGAGCGCGTCAATCGCGAAATTGAAATTGCCCGCGAAGTCCAGGAGCGGCTCTTTCCCCAGGAGATGCCGAACATAATCGGCGCGTCGGTAGCCGGCCACTGCCGTCCCGCCCTCGGCGTCGGCGGCGACTACTACGACGTCATCAACCTTGATGACGGACGCGTCGGCCTCGCCATTGGGGATGTCTCCGGCAAAGGCATCGCCGCTGCGCTGCTCATGGCCAGCCTGCGCGCCTCGCTGCGCGGGGTCACTATCGACAACCCGCGGAACTTCGCGCAGCTGATGCACAAGGTCAACGTGCTGGTTTACGAAGCGTCGGCTTCGAACCGCTACGCGACGTTCTTCTTCGCCGCGTACGATCCGCGCACCCGGCGCCTCGAATGCGTCAACGCCGGTCACAATGCGCCGGTGGTGCTCCGCAAGGGCGAGGTCATCCGCGTGGAAGCCGGCGGCCCTGTCGTCGGGCTGCTTCCTTTCGCGCCCTATGTCGAACAGGTCCTGACCCTCGAACCCGGCGACTTACTTCTCCTCTATACCGACGGCATCAGCGAAGCCATGACCCACGACGATGAAGAGTGGGGCGAGGAACGGATGATCGAATCCGCCCTCAAAGTCCGCGATCGGCCGGCCGAAGAAGTCCTCAACGCCATCTTCGCGGATGCCGACAAATTCACCGCCGGAGCCCCCCAGCACGACGACATGACCATGCTCATTTTGAAGCTGGATGGGTGAAGGAGGGGGGTCAAGCCTGGCGGAAGCCCGATTCTATGCGGGGCTGGATGAGCCGGCCGTGACCGGCTCATCCTCACAGCTTCGCGAACCACCCCTCCATCCGCTCCAACCCCTCCGCCACATCCGCATGGCTAGTCGCATACGACAACCGAATATGCTCCGTGGTCCCGAAGGCCTCGCCCGGCACCGTCACCACATGCGCCTCGTGCAGCAGCCGCTTCGACAGCTCCATCGCCGTCCCGACGCCCGCCTTGCCCAGATACGCCTTCACGTTGGGATAAACGTAAAACGCCCCCTCCGGCTTGGTGCACGTGATGCCAGGAATCTTCGCGAGCCCGGCCAGAGCCTCATCCCGCAGCTGCAGATAATCCGCCCGCATCTCCAGCACGCAATCCTGCGAACCCTTGAGCGCCGCAATCGCTGCCTTCTGCACCAGCGCCGCCGTGCTTGACGTGGACTGGCTCTGCAGCTTCGCCATCGCTGCAATCACCGCCTTCGGCCCCAGCGCGAAGCCCGCGCGCCATCCGGTCATCGCGTACGTCTTCGACAGCGACCCCAGTACCACCACGTGCTCCTTCGCCTCGGTGAACGATCCCCCACTCACCAGCGCCCCCGTGTATTGCAGATACACGTAGCACTCGTCGAGCAGCAGCCAGATCCCCCGCTCGTGCGCCAGGCGGACGATCCGCTCCAGATCCCCAGGCGTTACCACCGCTCCTGAGGGATTCGACGGCGAGTTCAGAATGATGGCCTTCGTCTTCGGCGTGATCGCCCGCTCAATCGCCTCCGCCGTCACCCGAAAACCCTCGGCCTCCGGAGCCTCGACAAACACGCACCGCGCGCCCGCGTACTGCACTATGTCCTTGTACGAAACCCAGTACGGCACCGGCACAATCACCTCATCGCCGTGATCCACCAGCACCTGGATGGCGTTAAAGATCGCAAGCTTGCCGCCGGTCGAGAAGATCGCTTCCTCCGGCGTGTAACTAGATCCAAAATCCGTCGCATGCCGCTCGACGATTGCCTGGCGCAGCTCGGGAATTCCAGCAACCATCGTGTACTTCGAGAAGTTTTTCTGGATCGCCTCGACCGCCGCATCCTTAATATGCTGCGGCGTGGCAAAGTGCGGCTCCCCCGCGCCAAAGTCCACCAGCTTCGCGCCCTGCGCGCGCAGCTTCGCGGCCTCCGCGGTCACAGCCATGGTGGCGGATATCTCAATCCGTCCGATACGGTCGGAGAATACTGCGGCAGCAGTCGTAGTCATGCTGCTATTTTTTCAGATTTTCGCCGCTGCCGCCGGAGATTTTTCAGCGCGGAAAGCTACCGGCTACAGACCACCGGCTCCCAGCTCCAGACTACCCTCACCCAAACGTCGTTACGCGCTTCGCAGCGGTCACGACATTCTGCGCCGAGTCCACCACGTCGCCGACCGCGTCCTTGCTCCGCTTCAGATACTTGTTCGCGGCATCGCTCACGCTGTCCGCCGCCTCCCGAACGTAGTCCGTCGCGTCCGCGACCGTCCGCTTAATCTGCTTCCGCGTCCGCGCGCCCGACTGCGGCGCGTAAATCAGAGCCAAAGCCGCTCCTGCTGCGACTCCAACCCCAAAAGCTGCCCAAAATTTCCATGCGTTCATCGTTGTTCTCCTGTCGGAGCTGCCGCTCTCCCCATCAGATACGGGCAGAGTGTCTGTTGGTTGCGTATTGTCTTCGAATTCCACCATCTCACCGTCTCTCGCTCAACACCCGAGCCTGCAGCGTCACCAGCTCGCTCAGGTCCTGCTTTTCGAGGCCATGCACCGTCTTGTTGAACTCATCCACCTTCGTCGACCAGTTCATCGAGCAGAACTTCGGCCCGCACATCGAGCAGAACGCTGCTTCCTTATAGTAGTCGTCCGGCAGCGTCTCGTCGTGCATCGACCGCGCCGTCTCCGGATCGAGCGACAGCGCAAACTGCTTCTCCCAGTCGAACGTGTACCGCGCATAGCTGATCGCGTCGTCCCGATCCCGCGCGCCCGGCCGGTGCCGCGCGATGTCCGCCGCGTGCGCCGCAATCTTGTAGGCGATCATGCCGTCCTTCACGTCCTTCTCGTTCGGCAGGCCCAGGTGCTCCTTAGGAGTCACATAACACAGCATCGAAGCGCCATGCCACCCGATCAGCGCCGCGCCAATCGCGCTCGTGATGTGGTCGTAGCCTGGCGCGATATCGGTCACCAGCGGGCCGAGAGTATAGAACGGAGCGCCGAAGCAGTACTCCACTTCCTTGTCCACCTGCTCTTTGATCTTGTCCAGCGGCACGTGGCCCGGCCCTTCGATCATCACCTGCACGTCGCTCTCCCACGCCTTCGCCGTCAGCTCGCCCAGCGTCTTCAGCTCGGAGAACTGCGCCTCGTCCGATGCGTCCGCGATCGAGCCAGGCCGCAGGCCATCGCCCAGCGAGAAGCTCACATCGTGCTTCGCCATCACCTTCACAATGCGTTCGAAGTTCTCATACAGAAAATTCTGCTTGTGATGGTGCGTCATCCACTGCGCCAGAATCGCGCCGCCGCGGCTCACAATACCGGTAATGCGCTTGGCCACCATCGGCACATATTGGATCAGCACGCCGGCATGCACGGTGAAGTAGTCCACGCCCTGCTCGGCCTGCTCTTCGATCACTTCGAGATACACATCGATATTCAGATCCTCCAGCCGCTTCACGCGATTCAGCGCCTCGTAAATCGGCACCGTACCAATCGGCACCGGCGAGTGCCGCAGAATCGCATCGCGTATCTCCGGGATCGCGCCGCCGGTCGAAAGATCCATCACCGTATCCGCACCGTGCTGGATCGCCATGTGCAGCTTGCGCAGCTCTTCGTCGATGTTCGACGTGATCGCCGAGTTGCCGATGTTCGCGTTCACCTTGCACCGCGTCGCAATGCCGATGCCCATCGGTTCGAGCTCCGGATGGTTCACGTTTGCCGGAATGATCAGCCTCCCAGCAGCCACCTCATCGCGCACCACCTCAACCGCCAGATTCTCCCGCTTGGCCACGTACGCCATCTCCTCGGTCAGCAGGCCTTTCCGCGCAAAATGCATCTGCGACAGGTTCGTTTCGCCGGTGCGGGCAGCCTCAGCCTTGCGCCGAACGATCCACTCGGCGCGTGGCTTCAAAATTTCAAGCGTTGGATTGGAAGTGGTGGAACTGGAAGCGGCCATCGTTCACCTCGTCATTGGGCTGGGAATCGAGTTGCGGTTGGTGACGCGAAGATCAAATCAAATTATAGATGCCGCCGCCGATACCGCGCAGACTCCACCACTCAAACGAATGTCATCCTGAGCGAAGCGCCGCAGGCGCGCAGTCGAAGGACCTGCATTTCGCATTCCAGGCAGCGGCGCTGTCGGCGCAAAAAAAGTGCAAACCGGGTGCCCCACATCCCTGAGCGAGGGATGTGCGAATCGCGCGCGCTAACGACTCTTTTAACGAGCCACAAATGTGATCCTGAGCCTCATCCGGCGTCGCAGTGAAAGCATCCCGAAGCAGAATCGGTCGCGGCCGCCTCCGCAGCCACATATCCCAGCTGCGCCTGGAAAAAGATGACACGGTTCTTGTCCAGGTATCGCTTCGCACGAACCGCAAGGTGCGGAGGAAACACATTCGGAACCCACGCCTTGACCCTTTCCTCTTCCGGGGTCGATTTGCCCTCGGGTCCGAAATTGAACGCGACACCCAAACGGGCACATGCGATCAGCAAAGATGACCGGCGGTATTTCCGAAGAATTCCACGGAATTCGTCGACAGTGCCCTGGCAGTCCCAACGAACTCGGACCACGGTGCCCACATGCGCAGCTCTGCCCTCGGAGCCATTGTGTTGCTCAAGTCTAGCCCCAACACCGCAATTGGAGAGCCTGAGAACTTGTCAAGCCCGCACCCACAAATCCAAAGTAATGGCCTAACATTCCACGCGAATTACAAGCCAACCTACCCGAAGAAAGTTGGCAGTTTTATCCTCCAACCTTGGTATTCTGATAATAGGGGGTAAGAAAATAATTTCTCCCCTGACTCCTTACAATCGGGCTTTGACAAAGCCTCGCGCAAGCGGGGCTTTTCATCCCATAAGCCACGCGCGCATGATCACAGACCTCCAATTCCCGAAGTCATTACTCCAAACCCCGAACTCCGGGAAGAATTTCCCCGAATCAATCGCGCACACAACTGACTCATTCGGATGCACAAGTGAATCAATGACAAGCGCCAACCCATCATTCACACCCGCCAATGCATCATTGGCACGCGCGAGCCATCTGCCTTGCCGTCAATCAACTAGCCCCATCACAAGCACCAATGACTCATTCAAACTCGTCAATGAACATAAACCGTTCGGCTCCGAAATGACCTGCCCCCTATCAGATAACCGAGGTCACAAAGGTAACACCCCCCGCAACTCACACAAAACAAGTCAACTTCAACTTTCCTCGCGAAAAACTTCCCCCGACCCACCGTATGAAGTCGCCCTCGAGGTTTCGCCCTGTGGCGTCACCCGTCAAATTACAATCAACCGTGCCATGTGGAAATCTCCCATGGCAAATTTGCTGTATCCTCCAGAAACCGCGACCGCCTGCGGCTTGCACGCGTGCCCAGCGGCTTTTCCGCGAAATGAGACGGCAGGCGAAGAAGTTCATATTGGAGGAGTTCTTCAACCGTAGACGTCACGTTGATTCGGGCGTGGGCGCCACGGAAGGGCTTGCATCCGAACAGAGGCGAAGGGCAAGACGACGGGACCGGCTTCCAATTCAGAAGCGGACCCCGGATGCACAATTCCACGACCGACCCCGATGCCGGTTACATGAGCAGAGCTTTAGCAGGGAGTCGCAACAATGGACAGATTGCGCTGGCGTGTCGTGCTGCAATCGATGCGCATAGACCAGGCGGGTTTCAGCCGATCTGTCCTTGCTTTGTGGCGAGCTCTCGCTAACTTCGGAACGATCAGAGAGGTGCATGAGTTTATTCAGCTCAAGCCATTTTCCGAAACGGCACACAACAATCCGAGATTTGCCTTCAGGTATCTGACTCACCACTACCTTGCTCGAAGCCTGACCGTGGGCGAGCGAGCAGCCTGTTTTCTCCATCATCACCGGCGGATGCATGCACTGTTGCCGGAGGGCATGTTGCGCGAGATCCTGCTGGAGGATGTTACGCTCCACGAGATCGTGGAGTCCGATCATCGTTTTGCATTGACCCTCGGATTGACCAGGCCGCGCGATTGCGACAAGGAGGGTGAGTGGTCCATTCATCTGTTGGTGGACGGAGAAGCTGTGTTTGTGCTGTCGTTCACCGTCATCCCGGGGTGGACGATCAGGTCGAAGTCGCCTGAGGTTCTGCTGATATCGCGGCTCCAGGGTATGCCGGGACGTTACACCCAAATCAAACTTGCAACAAAAACCCTGGTTGATGTTGCGCCGGGAGCGCTGCTTCTCGCCGCCTTACAGGGAATTGCCATGGCGCTGGGCATTGGCGATCTGGCCAGTGTAAGCGCGACGAACCAAAGCTTGTATTCCGAACAATACGACGGCGTTTTCAGGAGCGCCTATGACGAGTTCTTTACCGAGTTGGGTCTAGCGAAGAGTGAAGCTGGATTTTTCCTCAGCCCTGTTCCCATTGCCGAAAAGCCGTTGTCTCTCATCAAGCAGGGCCACAAGCTCAGAACAAGAGCGAAACGGGCTTTCAAGGCGGAAATCACGCTGGCGGTTGCGGAATTCTTCAGGGAAAGCCTCATCTGCTCCGCCGAGGATGCCGCACGCCAATCTGTGCTCTGGTGGAGGTTTGACCAGCAGGCAGTCAATGCCGTGAAGGCCGATGAATCCGGCGCCGCCGAGAAGTTGGCATAGTATTCCTCACTCGCCGTTTGTTATCGCGGAGTCGTTGACAGGTGGCCTGCGGTTAGTGTAGAGCTTGACAGTACGCGCGACAGTGGATTCATGCCGGCCGATACGGCGGTTCGCCACGCGTGTTGTCCTGCGGTAATGTACGGTCTCGTCCTCGAAATTCGTGAAAACAGCCAAACCCTACTCTCCAAAACTGGCCCCAAATCTGAGGCGGCGACTGCTGGGGATGTCGCCAACCATCTCTGCGTTATCTGGTCAAACTGCGGAATGAGACGCAGCGGTCGAACTCTGGAACCTGGGGCCTCGCCCGACCGGTCCTCGAACACGAAAATCGCAAGAATAAACCGCTAGCCCTATTGACAATGAGCATGCTACTAAGTGACCCTCGTGTTCGATTTTGATTTGGGCGAAGGAACCCATTCAGCATCCATAACACGAACCGTTCGAAATGAGGAATTTCCCATGAACATGGAAAGAATGCATCACGCAGGCCGGCAGTTGAAGCATGTGCTGACCCTTCCTTGCTGCTTCGCGAGCCTGGTGCTTGGGGCGATGCTCTTTATCCCCGCGGTGTCGTCCGCCGCGACGTGTACGACCACCACCACGAACCCGAATCCGAATCCGAACCCGGAGTCCTTTGTCTCGCCAGGCGACTTCAACGGCGACTGCAAGAGCGACGTTCTGTGGCAAAACAGCGGCACGGGTGAGCCT